>OUNM010305244.1_pt1 | contig 170444 bp, 146 predicted proteins | sample 1769961 | NCBI WGS metagenome assembly OUNM01 (sample SAMEA3914820, study PRJEB12502) | metagenome | biome: forest; material: soil | place: USA | collected 2012-03-12 | depth 0.3 m
ACTGCCGCCGCCGCCTCCACCGCAGGCCGTCAGGGTGAGGGAAGCGGCCAGCAGGAGCAGGGGGCCGAGCTTGTTCTTGGTTTTTTCGTCAGGGTGGAAGCGCATCCGCCATTGATATCGCCAAATGACCCGCGGAGCTGCAATGGATGGTGACAAGTGCAGCGGCCATGAGCCCGCGGCGCTCGGGCCCATGGGTAGTTGGCGTCTCAGTGAGGCTTGGCGCTCAGCCGCGCGGCGGCGGTGCGGCCAGCAGGGGCAGGCCGCCCAGCGCAAGCTGAAGACGAGGGCGGCATCCCCTCCGATCTTGGGCAAAGCGATGTCCGCTTTTGCCGTGTCGGGTCGCCAGCGCCCAGCCGCGCGAATTCACTTCGCGGACTTCGACGCAGCCGCAGTATCGCCCTCGAAGGCCAAGCCCTTCACATCCTGACCGAAGGCGCGCACGCTCATTGACTGGCCGTCGCCGAAGTACAGCGGGTTGAGCATCAGCGTGAGCGTCAGCCCGCCGGCGCCGACGGAATCGACGGCGATTTCGGTCACGCCGATGTCCGCCGTGCCGTGAAGCAGGAAGTCGTCCAGCAGTGCTCGCACGTCGGTGGCGGACGGGTTCAGGCTGCGGCCCAGCAGCTGGATCTGACCCGTGCCCTTGGCGTCCACGAGCAACAGGGGAAGCTTGACGGTGCCTGTGTAGCCAGGGGGCAGCCACAGCCGCATCTGCGCCATGTCGACCGACCTGTCGATCTCCGTCGTGGGCCGCACGAGGCTCGATGCGGCTTCGAACTCTGCATAGCCGCCCGGCGGAATCTGCAGCTCGTTGCCCATGGGCTGGGCGGTCGGGTCCATCACCCAGTACATCAGGAAGTTGTCGTCGGTCGTGCGGTAGATGTCGGCCACCTCCTGCGAGTAGGCCGTGTCCCAGAGAGGCAGCAGCGGAGTCGCGGGGTTGCTGACGAGGCTGGGATCCTGTTCGAGCTCGGCGACGCCGACGATTCTCTGCCCGCTGCGGTCGGTGTAGTAGGTCGCCAGGTAGGGGTCGAAAACCTGCCAGCGGCCGTCGATCTTGATCTCGGGCACGACATGACCCGTGAGCCCGATGACGCGCGCCTCGTGGCCCATCGCCTTCCAGATGAAGTGCAGGACGGTGGCTTGCGCCTCGCAGTAGCTGGAGCCGACGGAGCGCAGCCACAGGTCCGGCTGGTACTGGAAATTGCCGGTCGCCAGCGGATCGGTCTTCTGGCGGTGGGCGATGACGTAACGCCAGGCCTTGCGGTAAGGCGGCTCGCCGCTGTAGGCGACGGGGAGGGCCAGGATCTGCTCCAGCACTTCGCTGAGGTTGGCCATGTTCTGGCCATTGAAGGCCAGGCGCATCCGGCGGTCGTCCTTGTCTCGATTCCACAAACGAAGCCGCGCCGGGGCGTCTGCCGCGGGTGTGGCGCTGGCCTGAACGGCACTGACGATCTCGCCCGCCGACGTGACGCCCAGCAGGGTCGGTGTGGGCGAAGCCACGAGCCCCAGCGTGTTCGTCGAGGGTTGTCGATAGCGTGCCAGCACAAAGTCGGAGCTCAACGCCAATTCCTGACCTGCCACCGCTGCCGCCTGCGGCTTCAGCAGCGCTGCCGTCTGCTCGGGGTATTCGAGGAGCTGCATGCGCCTGGCCAGCAGGGCGAGGCCCTGAGTCCGCGCATCGGCGATCGCGACATCCAGGCGCGATCCGTCCAGGGTTGACGCCTTTGTCACACTCTGGATCCTGAGCGCCTGAATCTCCTTCCAGCTCGGCGCGGAGACCGCGGACGAGTACTGGCACAAGCGGGACAGCAGGTCGCCACGCCTGCCGAGAACGTCCGCCCAGCCGGTGAAGTCGATCTGGGGGCCGAGGCCGATTTCACGCGCGGCCTGCAGGTAGGCCGAGGCTGCATTGAGCAACCAGTCGTGGTTCTTTTCCGGAACTAGCATGTCGGCACGGACATAGCCGGCCTGCTGGCGCTCTTGCGCATCAGCTTGTGCGAGGCAATTGCTGGCCACCAGTGCGGTGATGCGGTCGGAGGCTTCGGCCTCCGTGACGCCGTGCTCCCGCAACTGGTCGTACCAGGTGGTCAGTGCGGTGATCTGCAAGCGGGTGGCCCGCTGCGAATTCAACTGCGTCGAATACAGCGGGGCGACGCGATTTTCGGATGTATTGCGAAGCGCTTGCAGCCTGACCCCCGACAACGGCATGGCCATACTGAAGCTGCCGTCCGTGGCGGTGGCTGTCGATCGCTGGAGCTCATCGCCGTTGGCATCGTACTCAACAAAAACCAAACCCTCTACGGCGGGGTAGACGCTGGCCTGCACGGCGGCTGCCGGCGGTGTCGACACGGCGGCGCTTTCCTGGGGATTCTGTTGCCCGTGTTCGCCGCTGCCGCCGCCGCAGCCTGCAAGAAAAGCCGCCAACGCAATCCCTATATTGAAGGGATTTTGGCGCAAGTTTCTTTTTAGTTTCTCAATTGAAACCATTTGTTTGGGTATGTATATTTGTTGAGTTAGAAGTTCTCCATTTTAAATTACCGTCAATGAAATGACTCGCGTGCCATTTGGGGATAGGCAGGCAATCGCGGTTAATTTATATGTGCGAGGAAGCGTTCGATCAAAGGTCCAGCCGTGTCCCGTCTCCAGGCGGCAAACACCGCCGACGTTTCCATGCTCTCGCTCAGCGGCTTGAAAACCGCCCCTTGCACACCGGCGCGCTGAAAGGCCGCAGGAACGATGGACACGCCCAGGCCCTGGGCCACGAGCGACACGACCGACAGCCAGTGCCGGCCCTCGTGCTGCAGCCGCGGGTAGAAGCCGTGCCGGCGGCAGATCTCGACGATGCGGGCGTGGTAGTCGGGCGAGCCCTTGCGCGAGAACAGGATGAAGGGCTGGTCGCTCAGCGTCGCCAGCGGGATCTGCTTGAGCTTGGCGCCCGGGTGGTTGGCGGGCAGGCAGGCGACGAAGGGTTCGCTGTACAAGGGCTGGGCCGTGAGGGCAGGGGGCAGGCGGTCGGTGTGCACGAGGCCGAGGTCCAGCTCCTCGCCGAGCAGGGCGTCGATCTGGTCCTGCGAGTTCAGCTCCACGACGACAACCTCGACCTTGGGGTGCTCGGCCTGGAAGGCCTGCAGCCAGGCGGACAGCCCGTTGAACAGCGTGGAGCCGACAAAGCCCAGGCGCAGCCGCCCCACCTCGCCGGCCTGCACCTCGCGGGCCAGGGCGCAGGCGTCCTCTGCGCGGTCAAGCAAGGCCTGGGCGCTGCCGCGGAAGGCTTCCCCGGCGGGGGTCAGGCGCACGCCCTTGCTGTCGCGGTCGAAAAGGCGGGCGCCCACGCTGGCCTCCAGCTGCTGGATAGCCACCGACAGCGGCGGCTGCGAAATGGCCAGGCGCTGGGCGGCGCGGCCGTAGTGCAGCTCCTCGGCCAGGGCGAGGAAGTAGCGCAGGTGGCGGAACTCCAGCGAGCGGGTGGCGGCAGTGTCCGTGTGCTTTGCGATAGGCATTGCGAATCGTCGAAGTCGTTTTCTGAATTGGACACGAATCGCGGCCGGAGGAATACTGGGCGCCATACGCGCCCCGTCACCCTCGGGCCAGCGCCAATCTCAAAAAGGACACCACCATGGCCACCAAGGCAAGCTTCCACTGGGACGACCCACTGCTGCTGAACGAGCAGCTGAGCGATGACGAGCGCATGGTGCGCGACGCCGCCGCCGCCTACTGCACCGACCGCCTGCGCCCTCGCGTGCTGGAGGCCTTCCGCAAGGAGCAGACCGACTTGGCCATCTTCCGCGAGATGGGCGAACTGGGCCTGCTGGGCCCCACCATCCCGACCGAGTATGGCGGCGCCGGCCTGAACTACGTCAGCTACGGCCTCATTGCCCGCGAAGTGGAGCGCGTGGACTCGGGTTACCGCTCGATGATGAGCGTGCAGTCGTCGCTGGTCATGGTGCCCATCAACGAATTCGGCAACGAGGCGACCAAACAGAAATACCTGCCCAAGCTGGCCACCGGCGAATGGATCGGCTGCTTCGGCCTGACCGAGCCCAACCACGGCTCCGACCCCGGCTCCATGGTCACGCGCGCCCGCAAGGTCGACGGCGGCTACGAGCTGACCGGCAGCAAGATGTGGATCACCAACAGCCCGGTGGCCGACGTCTTCGTCGTCTGGGCCAAGGACGATGGCGGCCAGATCCGTGGCTTCGTGCTGGAGAAGGGCTGGAAGGGCCTGAGCGCCCCGGCCATCCACGGCAAGGTCGGCCTGCGCGCCTCCATCACCGGCGAGATCGTCATGGACGGCGTGTTCTGCCCCGAGGAGAACGCTTTCCCCGAAGTGCGTGGCCTCAAGGGCCCGTTCACCTGCCTGAACAGCGCCCGCTACGGCATCGCCTGGGGCGCGCTGGGCGCCGCCGAGGACTGCTGGCACACCGCCCGCCAGTACACGATGGACCGCAAGCAGTTCGGCAAGCCCCTGGCGGCCAACCAGCTCATCCAGAAGAAGCTGGCCGACATGCAGACCGAGATCACGCTGGGCCTGCAAGGCTGCCTGCGCCTGGGCCGCATGAAGGACGAGGGCACGGCCGCGGTCGAGATCACGTCCATCATGAAGCGCAACAGCTGCGGCAAGAGCCTGGACATCGCCCGCATGGCGCGCGACATGCTCGGCGGCAATGGCATCAGTGACGAGTTCGGCATTGCCCGCCACCTGGTCAACCTGGAAGTGGTGAACACCTACGAGGGGACGCATGACATCCATGCGCTGATCCTGGGCCGGGCGCAGACGGGGATTGCCGCGTTCTGATGACTTGAGACATGGCGGCTGCCGCAAGGCATGCTTCGCGGCATTCCAGCCGAGGAGAGCCCGATGACCACCCGCCGCCATGCCCTGCTTGCCGCCGCCACGCTGCCCGCTGCTGCTTCGGCGGCCACGGAGCCGGGCTGGCCATCTGCCGATGTGATCGCCAATCGCGTCGAAGAGGCGCGTGCCGCCGAGACCGCCTTCGCCGCGGCCTTCGCGGCGCGTGACGTGACGGCCTTTCGGCGCATGCTGGCGCCCGACACCATCTGGATGGGCAAGGCCCCGCTGCACGGCCCCGATGCCGTCATGGCGGCCTGGAACGGCATGCTGACCTCGGCCAAGCCGCCCTTCAGTTGGTCGCCCGATCTGGTGCTGGTGCTGCCCAGCGGCGACCTGGCCCGCACGACCGGACCGGTGCTGGACCCCGAAGGCAAGGTCACGGCGCGCTTCCAGTCGGTGTGGCGTCGCAAGCCGGCGGGCGGCTGGGAGATCGTGTTCGACTTCGGGACGGAAGTCTGTCGCTGACTATTTCTTGAGCAGCTGAATCTCAAACAACTTCGGCCACAGCTTCCCCGTCACGAACAGCCGCTTGGTCTTGGCGTCGTAGGCGATGCCGTTGAGCACGGCGTCGGGGCTGCTGCGCAGGTTGTCGGGCAGCAGGCCGGTCAAGTCGATCCAGGCGGTCACACGGCCAGTCCTGGGGTCGATGCGGGCGATGCGGTCGGTCTGCCAGATGTTGGCCAGAACCTCGCCCTCCACCCATTCCAGTTCGTTGATCTGGTCGACGGGCTTGCCGTCGGCCGTCACGCGCACGCGGCGCAGCTCCTTGAAGGTCTGCGGGTCGAGGAAGCGCAGCTCGGGGCTGCCATCGCTCATGACCAGCTCCTTGTCGTTGTGCGTCAGTCCCCAGCCCTCGCCGGGGTAGCTGAACTTGCGCCACAGCTTGAAGCTCTTGAGGTCGAGCACGTAGGCGGTCTGCTCGGTCCAGGTGATGCCGATGAGGCGGTCGCCCCATTGCGAGATGCCTTCGCCGAAGACGTCGGGCGGCAGGTCCACCTGCTGCACCACCTTGCCGGTCTCGATCTCGACCTTGCGGATGCTGGAGCGGCCGCGCAGGCCCGTGCCTTCGAACAGAAAGCCGCCGTGGAAGAACAGGCCCTGGGTGAAGGCGTCGCCGTCGTGCGGGTAGGTCTTGATGACCTTGAAGCCCTGGACGGGCGTAGCGGCCAGGGCGGGAGCGGCGAGGGCGGCGGCGAACAGGGCCAGCGCGGCACGGCGCGGCAGGGAGGCAAAGGAGGGCTGGAAGCGCATGCCGTCAGCCTAGCCGATGCCAGGGTCGCTCAGCTGTCGGCAGCAGTTCTTTGCTTTCGCAAGGCCAGGGCCTGCAGCGTGTAGCCGGCGATGAACAGGCCCAGCCAGGCGAGCAGGGCGGTGCGCACCAGGGGCGAGTCCGGCCCGGTCGCCAGCGGATGGGCGGCAGGCAGGCGGGTCAGGGTCTCGTTGATGCCTGGCACCAGCAGCAGGAAGAAGCTGAACGAGAAGCCGAGGGTGGCCAGGTAGGGGCGGGCCCGGCCGAGGAAGGACAGGCGCGGGGCGAGCAAGGCACCCGACACCGCGAGCAGCGCCAGGATGCCGAGGGCATGGCCCGGGTTGAACCCGCCCGTGCTGGACAGGCCGAAGGCCGTCAGCACCGACAGCAGCAGTCCGCCGAGGTAGATACGGCCCGCGGTGGTGCCGGGTTGGATCGCGCGGTTTTGCGCAAAGGCGCAGAGGCCCGCAGCGAGCGGCACGAGGCTGATCACGGTGTGTGCGATGCCCAGGGTCGAGAGGGGATGAGGCATGAGGGAAGGGCGGTGTGGATGACGGCGAAACTGTAGAAATTCCGCCGTCAGACGGGGGTGACATGTGGATGACAAAAACGTCATCCGTCGCTCCGCGCGGCTTGCCGACAATCCAGCCGCATGAAGATCCTGGTCATCGAGGACGACCCCAAGACGGGCGACTACCTGAAGAAGGGGCTGCGCGAGAGCGGCTACACGGTGGACCTGTCGCGCACCGGCACCGATGGCCTGCAGATGGCCCTGAACAATGCCTATGACCTGGTGGTGCTGGATGTCACCCTGCCCGGCATCGACGGCTGGCAGATCATGCCGGCGCTGCGCGAGACAGGCGATGTGCGCGTGCTCTTCCTGACGGCGCGTGACCAGCTGAGCGACCGCATCCGCGGCCTGGAACTGGGTGCCGACGACTACCTCGTCAAGCCCTTCTCCTTCACGGAGCTGGTGCTGCGCATCCGCACGCTGCTGCGGCGCGGCGCGGCGCGCGAGGCCGATTTGTACGAGGTGGCCGACCTGAAGCTGGACGTGCTGCGCCGCAAGGTCACACGCGAAGGCAGCGAGATCGCGTTGACCAACAAGGAGTTCCTGCTGCTGCACCTGCTGGTCCGGCGCCAGGGCGAGGCCCTCACCCGGACGCTGATCGCCTCCGAGGTGTGGAACATGAACTTCGACAGCGACACCAATGTGGTCGACGTCGCCATCAAGCGGCTGCGCGCCAAGGTCGACCGGCCGTTTGCGACGCCGCTGATCCACACGGTGCGCAGCGTGGGCTATGTGTTTGGCGACGCGCCGGAGGGCGCCGAATGATGTTGCGCTGGCTGCCGCGCTCGCTGGCCGTCCGGGTCACGTTGCTGTGCACGCTGATCGCCGTGTGGACCACGGGCATGCTGGGCATGTTCTATTTCTTCAGCGCCCGCACAGCCATCCTGGCGCATGCCGATGAGCAGCTGATGGCGCGCGCCGAGCACTTCCGCCGCATGGTGGGCGATGTCCGCACGGTCGCGGAGCTGCGTGAACGCGCGATGCTGTTCGAGGTCCTGCTCGGGGCGGCCGACGATGTGCTGGTGCTGCGCCGTCCGAGTGAAGCGCCGCTGGTCGAGATCAATCCGGCGCGCGTCGCGCTGCCGCCTGCCTTGGTGGCCGGCCAGGTGCACGACATGCAGCTGCCGGGCCTGCCGCGCATGCATTGGGTTTCGGCTCTGGCCGGTTCCGGCCCTGACGGCATGGCGATCGAAGTGGTGGCCGGCCACCCGCTGGTGAGCGAGATGCAGATGATCGCCATGAGCCGCCACAAGGCCATCACCGGCACCGCCATGGCCATGCTGGCCTCGACGCTGCTGGTCTGGCTGGTGCTGCGCCATGGCCTGCGGCCGCTGCACCGCGTGGCGGCGCAGGCCGCGCAGATCAACCCGATCAACCTCGCGATCCGCCTGCCCGAGCACAACGCGCCGCAGGAGCTGCGCGAGATGGTGGCCGTCTTCAATGCCATGCTGGACCGCATCTCGACGGGCTATGAGCGGCTGTCGCAGTTCTCGGCCGACCTGGCGCATGAGATCCGCACGCCGGTCGGCACCTTGATCGGCCAGACCCAGGTCGCCTTGAACCGCGCGCGCACCCCGGCGGAGTACCAGCAGCTGCTGGAATCCAACCTCGAGGAGCTGAACCGGCTGCGGCTGATCGTCGACAACATTCTCTTCCTCGCCCAGGCCGACCATGCAACGCTCGACATCCAGCGCACGCCGCTGGACCTGGCCGAGGAACTGCGCCTGATCGCCGAGTATTTCGAAGGGCCGGCCGACGAAGCCGGCCTGCGCTTTGCGGTGCAGGCCCGAGGCTCGGCGCTGGTGAACACGGCCTTGTGCCGGCGCGCCGTCCACAACCTCGTGGTCAACGCGTTGCGCTACAGCAAGCCGGGCACGACGGTCCGCCTGATCGGCTCGGAGAGCGCGATGACCTCGACGATCGCCGTCGAGAACGATGGCGAGCCGATTCCGCTGGAGCAGCTGGAACGCCTCTTCGACCGCTTCTACCGCGCCGACGCGGCTCGCGGCCGGCCTGCCGAGTCCAGTGGCCTGGGACTGGCCATCGTCAAGGCCATCATGGCCCTGCATGGCGGCGAAGCGGGCGTGTCCTGCACGCCGGAGGGCACGATCCGGTTCGAGCTGAGCTTCCCGCTCAAGCCCCGCCCAGCGACTTGAACAGCGACGCCTGCCTGACCCATTGCTGCAGGCGCAGGCTGAGGCGGGTCTGCTCGGCGTCGAGCACGGTGCTGCGGATCTGCAGCCAGTCGGCGCGCGAGATGGCACCGACCTCGTAGCGCAGCTTGGCCAGGCGTTCGTTCTCGACGGCTTCCTTCAGCCGGCCGGCATTGGCCTGCAGTTGCTGAGCCGTGCGGTCGGCCTCGATGCGCTGGGTCTCGATGTCGGCCAGGGCCTTCTGCAGCGTGTCGCGCAGCGTGAGGGCCGCGCTGTCGAGTTCGCTGCGGGCGCCGTCGCGTTGCAGGTTCAGGCGTTGCCAGTCGATCAGTGGCACGGCGAGGTTGGCGGCGAAGGCCGCCAGCGGCTGCGACAGCCAGTCGCGAGCCTGGGTGCCGCCGGTGCTCAAGCCCGCGGAGAAGCTCAGGCGCGGATAGCGCTCGGCCTCGCTGACACGCAGGCGGGCGAGAGCCGTGTCCACGCCCAGGCGGGCGCGCTGCACGTCGGGGCGTTGGGCCAGCACGTCGGCGGGCTCGGCCAGGCGCCAGCGCGGTGGTGCGTCGGTCGGCAGGACGGCTTCCGGCGAAGGGCCGGGCAGGGGCTCGTCGAGCAGCAGGGCCAGGCGCTGGCGCTGCAGCAGCTCGTCGGCAGCGAAGTCGGCCAGGCGGGACTCGGCGGCCTGCACGGTGACGGCGATCTTGTCGAGCTCGATGGGCAGCAGTTTGCCTTCGCGGACGCGGGCGCGCGTCAGCTCCAGCGTCTCGCGGGTGATGGCGAGCTGGTCCTGGGCCAGCGGGCGCTGTGCGCGGATGGAGGCCAGCGTCCAGTAGGCCTCGGCGACCTGGCTGCGGATGAGCAGCCGGGCGGCAGCGATGTCGGTGCGCGCTGCTTCGGCCTGGGCGCGCTGCACGGCCGTGGTCTGGCCCAGGCGGTCCCACAGGTCGAGCTCGTAGCCGACGCCCAGCGACACGCCGTAGCTGCGGCTCCAGCCGGTGGAGGTCGTCACCGGGATGGTGACGCCGCCCACCTCGACATTGCGCGTGCTGCTCTGGGTTTCGATGGGGCGGCTGGCGTTGGCGGACAGGCCGGCGCTGGGTACCCAGCGCAGTTCGCTCTGCTCGGCCAGCAGTTGCGCCTGCTTCCAGCGCTGGGCGGCCAGGGTGATGTCGCGGTTGGCCTCCAGTGCGCGGGCCTGCAGGGCGGCGAGCTGGGGATCGAGCAGGCCGGCCCAGTCGGGCTTGGCGTCGCCGCTGGCCAGGCTCCAGGCCGTGGGCGCGGCGACGTCGGGCGCCTTGGCGGTGGGACCCAGCGCGCAGCCGGTGAGCAGCAGGGCTGTGGCGAGGGCGGTCAGTTTGGATTTCATGTCTTGCTCACTCCCGCGCCAACGCATCGACCGGGCTCAAGGCGGCCGCACGCCTTGCCGGCAGCGTGCCGAAGATCAGGCCCACGCCGCTGGACACGGCGAAGGCCACGCCCAGGGCCGCCCAGCTGACGTCCACATGCAGATGCTGCTGGGCCGCGTTGACGGCCTGCGCCGCAAGCCAGCTCAGGAACACACCCACCAGGCCGCCCAGGCAGCACAGCACGATGGCTTCGATGAGGAATTGCAGCCTGACATCGCCCTGGCGTGCGCCGACGGCCATGCGGATGCCGATCTCGCGGGTGCGCTCCGACACCGACACCAGCATGATGTTCATGACGCCCACGCCGCCCACCAGCAGCGAGATGGCCGCGACGCCGGCGAACAGGGCCGCCATCGCGCTGGTCACGCTCTGGAACTTGCGGAACTCCTCTTCGCCGTTCCAGGTGCCGAAGTCCTCGGCGCCGTGCAGGGCCTTGAGGCGGTGGATGATCTGCTCGCGCACCTGCTGCGGCGGCACGGACAGGTCCAGCAACACGTCGAAGTTGTCGACGTCGGGGCGGGCGTCGAGCTTGCGCGAGAACGTGGTCTGGGGCAGGTAGAGCTGGCCCAGCCAGCTGCCGAAGCTGAAGGCGCCACCCTCGGGCGCGACGACGCCGACGACGGTGAAGGGCAGGGCGGCCGTGGGCGGCGGCGGAGCACCTGCCGCGGCGACCTGCTGCGCATCGGGTGCCATGCCCGGGTTGACGAAGACGAGCTGGCCGATGGGCGACTCGTTCTTCTTGAACAGCGCATCGCGCGACTTCTCGTCCAGCACGACGACCTGGCTGCGCGACTCGAGGTCCATCGCACTGAAATAGCGGCCTTGCACCAGCTTGAGCTTGCGGGCCTTCAGCGTGTTGGCGTCGCCGCCGACGGCTTCCAGCATGGCGTCGCGCGATTGGTGGCGAGCGGTCAGCTGCATCTGCCGGTTCAGCGTGACGCCCTTGACGCCGGGCAGAGCCCGCAGCGAGTCGATCTCGTGCGGCCGGAAGGGCTGGGGCACGGCCCCCGGCGGCAGGCTGGGGTTGCCTCGCCAGACCGGGATGCGGCCGGAGATCAGGCTGCTGAGGTCGGTCTCGATGGAGGCGCGGGCCGCGGTCGTCAGCGCGACGATGCTGACGACGGAGGCGATACCGATGCTGATGCCGAGCATGGACAGGGCCGTGCGCAGGCGGTTGCCCTTGAGCGCCAGCAGGGCGGTGGCGACGGCCTCGCGCCATTGCACCTGCAGGCGGCGCAGCCGGCCGCCTTCCTTGACCGGCGGCGCGTCGCTGGGCAGCTCGACCGGCGGCACATGGCCGGCAGGCGTGCCGTTGTCGGCAATGACCTTGCCGTCTTTCAGCTCGATGACGCGACGCGCATGGGCGGCGACCGCGGCATCGTGGGTGACCAGGATGATGGTGTGGCCGCGCTCGTTGAGTTCCTTCAAGAGGCGCAGCATCTCGGCGCCCGAGGCCGAGTCCAGCGCACCGGTGGGCTCGTCGGCCAGGATGATCTGGCCGCCGTTCATCAGGGCTCGCGCGATGGAGACGCGCTGCTGCTGGCCGCCCGACAGTTCGTTGGGGCGGTGATGCAGGCGCTCGCCCAGGCCCAGGCGTTCCAGCAGCGCACGCGCCCGCTCGCCGCGCGGGGCTGTGCCCACGCCCGCGTAGACGGCAGGCAGGGCGGCATTGGCGCGGGCGTCCAGGTGGGGCAGCAGGTGGTAGCGCTGGAAGATGAAGCCGAAGCGCTCGCGGCGCAGCGCTGCCAGCTCGTCCGGTCCCAGGGTGCTGGCGTCGTGGCCGTCGATGACGAAGCTGCCGCGCGTCGGGTTGTCCAGGCAGCCCAGCACATTCATCAGCGTGCTCTTGCCCGAGCCTGACTGGCCCATGATGGCGACGAACTCGCCGGCCTCGATGTTGAGGCTGACGCCGTCCAGCGCGGGCACATCGATCTCGCCCAACTGGTAATGCCGGGCGACGTCTTTGAGTTCGATCAGAGGCATTGGATTGCCTCCGTTGCGGTGGTGTTTGTGGTGCGGCACATGCCGGGACGTCGCCCCGGCGGGCGACCTTCTTTTTGAGCGACCAAAAAGAAGGCAAAAAGTCGCCCCCGAACCGCTCGCCCCTTTGCTTCGCAGCGGGGTGCCCTGCGGTGCTCAGACCTTGAGGCCCCGCGCAAAACTCCCTCCGCTACGCTGCGGTCAAACAGTTGCGCGGAGTCAGTCCTTGAAGCGAGCTGCGCTCGCGGCCTCAAGGTCCGGCGCTCCTCGGCGAGCTCAAAGGGGGGGTGATTGAACAGCCGGCGCCAGCCGGCTTTCGGGCTTGGCTGCTGGCTGTTGGGCTGTTCCGGGACTCCCCTTTGGAGGAGCCGAGAAGCGCAGAACTCCGAGGCGCGTGCGCAGCACGCTTCGTGGACTGACTCAAGCGCGGGTGTTTGAGCGGAGCGTAGCGAAGGGAGTTCCGCGCGGCCTCGGAGTTCGAGCATCGCAGGGGACACCGCAGCGAAGCGAAGGGGCGACGGAACAGGGGCGGTTTCTTTGCTTACTTTCTTGTCCGCACAAGAAAGTGAGTCGGCCGCCGGGGCGAAATCCCGGCTGGGCCTCGGCGTCAACCAGCCCTCACCAAAAGCAATGGAACCCATGTCAGCTGCTGGCTGCGCTGGCTGCAGAGGCGGCGGCATCCGCCGCACTCGGCGGCGCCAGCAGCACCTTCTCGCCGGCCTTCAGGCCGTCCAGCACCTGCACCTTGGCGCCATCCTGCAGCCCCACCTTCACCTGCCTCGGCGTCTGCTTGTTGGCCGCATCCAGCACCGTCACCGTGTAGCGGCCGTCCTTGCCGCGCTCGCCCAGAGCCACGACGGGCATGGCCAGCACCTGTTTGGCCGAGCCGGTCTCGATGTCGACCTGCACCGTCATGTCGCTGAACAGCGCGCGCTCGCGGTTGTCGACCTCGAAGAGCACGTTGTAGAAGACGGCATTGCCGGCGCGCTCGGGCACGGGCTGGATGACGCGCACCTTGCCCTCGTAGCGTTTGCCTTCGCCCGACAGCGTTGAGAAGCGCGCCGTCTGGCCCACCTTGATGGCCTGGATGTCGGCCTCGGGCACCTTGGTGCGCACGGTGATGGTGTCCAGATCTGCCAGCGTCAGGATGACGGGCGTGATCTGCACCGAGATCAGTGTCTGGCCGACCTGCACCGGCAGATTGACGACGGTGCCCGTCATGGGCGCCGTGATGCGGGTGTAGGAAAGATTGACCTTGCGCTTGTCCAGCTCGGCCTGCAGCCTGTTGAGGTTGGCGGCCTGGCCGCGCAGGTCGGCCTCGATCTTGGCGAGCTCGATCTCGGCCTTCTCGGCTTCGTTGCCGGACGTCGCCTGGCCGGCCAGCAGGCGTTGCTGGCGCTTGAGCTCGCGTCGGGCGGCGTCGGCGTCGACCTTGCGGCTGTCGATGGAGGCGCTGGCCTGGGCCACGGCGGCCTCGGCCTGGGCCACGTCGCTGCGCGCCAGCTCGGGGTCGAGGCTGACGAGGAGGTCGCCCTTCTTGACCTGCTGGCCCAGCTCGATGTGGAGGGTCTGGACCTGGCCGCTGACCTGGGCGCCCACGTCGACCTTGGTCTTGGCCTGCAGCACGCCGGCTGCCTGCACGGCCTGGGTGACATCGGCCAGAGCGACGACGCCGGTGGGCGGTGGCGGTGGCGCGGGCGGCGTGCGGGCGAACCACCAGGTGGCGGTGCCAGCGGCGATCACGGCGACGGCGATCAGGCGCAGGCGCCAGCGCTTCAGGAAACTTGCCTTCTTCATGTCCCTCCCAGGACCACAGGGTCTACGCCCTTGGCCGAACGCGGCGCTAGCGTATCAGTCGCACGGCATGCCGCCGGCGGCTTCGAGCATCTTGGTGAATGCTGCCCGGCCTGCCGAAAGTCACCGGCTGTGCGAGGTCAGCCGCGCCAGCGGCGAAGCCATGCTGACGCCAGGTGCGGCCGTGCTGGCACCGCGCTTGTCGCTGTCGTCCTCGGGCGTGTCGACCGCCAGGGCCGCGATGCTGTCCGGGTTGCGGCGCATGGCCACGCCGACGGCCAGGATGTCGATGACCAGCAGGTGCAGGATGCGGCTGACCATGGGCAGGTGGGTGGCGATGTCCTCGATGTGGTCGACGATCAGCGTCACGTCGGCCTTCTTGGCCAGCGGGCTCTGGCTGGCCGTGATGGCCACGACCTTGGCACCGCGCTCCTGAGCTTTTTCGACGACCGAGATCAGCTCCGGCAGCCGGCCGCCGCTGCTGATGACGACGGCCACGTCACCCTCGCGCAGCACGTCGGCGGCCAGCAGCTGCAGGCGCGGGTCGGTGTAGGCGCCGCATGGCATGCCGAAGCGCAGGAACTTGAACTGCGCGTCCTGCGCGACGACGCCGTAGTGGCCGAGGGCGAAGAACTCGATGCGGCCGGCGCCCAGCAGCATGTCGATGGCGCGGTCGATGGTGTCGCGGTTCAGGTGGCTGCGCACCTGCAGGATGGCGCTGGCGGTATTGCCCAGCACCTTGGCGCCCAGCTCCAGCATGGAGTCGTTGGTGTTGACCTGGGTGTGGGTCACCGGCACGGTGCCGGTCAGGCCCGAGGCCAGGCGCAGCTTGAAGTCGGACAAGCCCTCGCAGCCCAGCGAGCGGCAGAAGCGGATGACGGTGGGCTGGCTGACACCGGCGGCGCGGGCGATCTCGGCGATGGGGTCGTTCAGCACCGAGCGCGGCTGGGCCAGCACCAGGTCGGCCACGCGCAGCTCGGCGGGCGACAGCTCGCTGCGGGCACGTCGGATCTGGCCCAGGATGGCCGAGCCGGGCGAGGCCTGCAGATGGCGCAGCTGGTTCTCGAGAATGGCCGAGGCGCCCTTGAAGGTGGCGTGCTCGGCCGTGATGACGAAGGTCGGGATGGCCGCAACGTAGTCGTGAAAGCGCCCCTTGTCCTCGAAGCGGGCGCGGAAGGGGCTGCGGTCGAAGTACTCGCCCAGGCGCGGCACGATGCCGCCGCCGATGTAGATGCCGCCGAGCGACCCCAGCGTCACCGCCAGATTGGCCGCGGCCGTGCCCAGCAGGCCGCAGAAGACCTCCAGCGTCTCCAGGCAGAGCTTGTCGCCGTCTTCCAGCGCGCGCTGGGTGATGGCGGGGGCGAGCAGGCTTTCCGCATTGGCGACGCCGTTGCGGTCGGCCAGGGCCTTGTAGATCAGTTCCAGGCCGGGGCCGGAGATCAGGCGCTCATAGGACACGTGACCAGCAACGGGGTCCAGCGTCTTCCAGGCGAACTTCAGGATGTCCATCTCGCGCTCGTCGCGCGGGCCGAAGTTGACGTGGCCGCCCTCGGTACCGAGAGCGATCCAGCCTTCGCCGGCCGGGATCAGCCCGGACACGCCCAGGCCGGTGCCAGCGCCCAGCAGGCCGATGACGCTGGGCCGGCGCGCCTGGCCGCCGCCGACCTGGTGCACGTCCACTTCGGCCAGGCGGGGCAGGGCCATGGCCAGGGCGGTGAAGTCGTTGACGACGACCAGGGTGTCCAGGCCCAGGCGCTGGCGCATCTCGTCGATGGAGAACTGCCAGTGATAGTTGGTCATGCGCACCCGGTCGCCCTCGACCGGGTTGGCGATGGCGACGGCGGCGTGGGCGATCTGCTGCGGGCCGCCAGCGTCCTGCCAGTTCAGGCCCTGCAGATAGGCGCTGACGGCGGCATGGAAATCTGCATGGTCGGCGCAGCGCAGCGAAGCCATCTGCGTGAATTCACCCGGGCCGAGTTCCAGCGCGAAACGGGCATAGGTGCCGCCAATATCGGCAAGCAGGCGGGGGCTGTCGAAACGGGGCATGGGCGCTGAAGCAATCCTGAAGGAAAGACGGGCGATTATCAGCAGGCGCGCTGATGGCCCGCCGACACCGGTTTCCGGCCTGCGGGTTGCAAACGGGTTGTAGCTTCACTACAGGCCCTCGGCAATCGAGTTTCCCCAGGGCGATGGCCGGGTTGGCTGGATTTGAAAGCGTTTTCCTGTCCGCAAATCAAAACCGAGGGTGAGCGTGTATTGCTGATTTGATGTAGTTTTGCTACCGTCCGCCGCGACCGTAATTTCATCCTTTTGAGCCCGTGTTTGCCGACGCCCGACGCCTGAATATCCGCAGCCTTTCATCCATCCTCGTTTCGGGAGTTCTGGCATGAGCGCCACTTACCCTTGGCTGGTCGCCGATGTCGGCGGCACCAATGCCCGTTTCGGCACGGTCTCCGGCCCTGGTGCTGCGGTGGAAGACGTGCGGGTGCTTTCGGTGGCCGGCAACCCCGGCCCCGCGGCTGCGGTGCGCGCCTATCTGGAAGGGCAGCCGGCCGGCAAGGCCAAACCCCAGAGTGCGGCGTTTGCGCTGGCGACGGCCCTGGACGGTGACCATATCGAGCTGACCAATGGCGCCTGGAGCTTCTCGCGCGCGGCCACGCAGGCCGAGTTGGGGCTGAAGACACTGCTCTGCCTGAATGATTTCGAGGCCCAGGCCTTGTCGCTGCCGCGGCTGCGCGCCGACCAGCTGCGCGCCTGGGGGGCGCCGCCGCCGGCGACGGGCGATGTGGCCGTTGGCACGGTGATGGCCGTCATTGGCCCGGGCACGGGCCTGGGGGTGGGCGGCGTCGTGCGTGCGCCGGGGCGCTGGCTGGCGCTCCCGGGCGAGGGTGGTCATGCCACGCTGGCGCCGGCCGATGATTTCGAGAGCGCCGTGCTGAGCCAGGCACGCCGCGAGTTCCCGCATGTGTCGGCCGAGCGCTTCCTGTCGGGCATCGGCCTGCCAGTGCTGTGCCGCTGCGTCGCGGCCGCGCTGGGTCAAGGCGAAGACGTCAGTGCGCTGCCGACCGAGCAGATCGTCGCGCGCGGCCTGTCGGGCGAGTCGCCGGCCTGCGCGCGCACCCTGGATGTCTTCTGCGCCATGCTGGGCGGCTTTGCCGGCAGCGTCGCGCTGACCCTGGGTTCGCGCGGCGGCGTCTTCATCGGCGGTGGCATCGTGCCACGCCTGGGTGAGCGCTTCTTCCAGTCGGAGTTCCGCACCCGCTTCGAGGCCAAGGGCCGCTTCCAGTCCTTCCTGGCGGGCATCCCCACGGCCCTCATCACCGATACGCTGGCCGCGCTGTCCGGCGCCTCCTTGGCGCTGGAGCAGGCCGACGCCTGACGCGCCGCGCGCAGGTCCGCGCGCGGCCACGTCCTTCCCGGTCTTTCGCCCTGCCGGCCGCTTCATGCGGCCGGTTTCGCTTCGCCCTGTCTTTTCGTGCCCTGCCTGCGGGTGGCGCGCTCGGCGGTGCTGACGCGCGTATCGCGTGGATTCCACGCCACCCGCCGACCCTGTTGTTAACCCCTAAGTTGAGCCTGTAGTTGCGCTACAAGATTTCGCTTCTGACGAGGTTGTCAAACATGACGCTTGGCCAGAAGTATCAATTCCATAATGGTTTACCCGTGGTTTTGACCCGAAATCAGGTCGCTTCTTCGCAACGTCTAGGGTTTACGCAGGTGCGGAAAAAAATCTAGTTTTGATACAAACATGGTCGAGACGTTGGGTTCTCGCCCACGAGTCGCCCGCCGACGAACCCGGCAGCGCCGTTCGGGCCAACCGTTTTCCAATGAACTAGAGGAGACATCCATGACCATGAGCCAAGACAAGCGCGGGGGCGCAGCGTCCTTCCGCATCAGTCCGGTCGCCGTCGGCTGCACGCTGCTGATCGCCGCCACCGGCGCGATGGCACAGCAGGCTGCGGCCCCGCAAGCCCTGGAGACGGTCGTCGTGACCGGCATCCGCAAGGGCATCGAGGACGCCATCTCGGTCAAGCGCAACAGCGACTCCATCGTTGAAGCCATTTCGGCCGAAGACATCGGCAAGCTGCCGGACACCAGCATCGCCGAGTCGATCGCCCGCCTGCCGGGCGTGGCGGCGCAGCGCAACGCCGCGACCGGCCGCGCCTCGGGCATCAGCGTGCGCGGTTTCGCGCCCGACTTCGCCACCTCGCTGCTGAACGGCCGCGAGCAGGTCTCCACCGGCGACAGCCGTTATGTCGAGTACGACCAGTACCCGTCGGAGCTGATGAGCGGCGTGACCCTGTACAAGACGCCGGACGCCGGCCTGGTGGGCCAGGGCCTGTCGGCCACGGTCAACATGGAGACGGCACGGCCGCTGAACTTCTCCAACCGCGTAGTGGCCATCAATTACCGCGACGAAAAGCTGGGCAAGGGCCTGAGCACGCCTGCCGGCAGTGGCACCCGTGTCAACCTCGCCTACATCGACCAGTTCGCCGACCGCACCATCGGTGTGGCCCTGGGCTTTGCGCGCCTGAAGGAAACGCTGGGCGTGCAGCAGAACTTCGGTTCCTGGGGCGTCAACAACGTCTGCCCGGTCGGCAACGTGAACGGCAATTGCCCGGTCGCGACGCTGGGCAAGGCGCCCGGCGGCTTCAACGACCTGGTGGACAGCGGCGACCAGAAGCGCGATGCCTTCATGGGCACGCTGCAGTACAAGCCCAACAAGAACTTCAGCAGCACGCTGGACGTCTTCTACACGAAGTACGACGACAAGCGGCTGGAGCAGGGCGCACAGATCCCGCTGGCGCCGGCCTTCCCCGAGTGGGGCCAGAACTACGGCGGCACCACGGTCACGCCGACGACCGTCACGGGTGGCGTCATCACCGCCGGTTCGCTGAATGGCTTCAAGGCCGTGTCGCGCAACGACGTGGATGCCAACCACGACAAGGTGCACTCCATCGGCTGGAACAACCAGCTCGTCATGGGTGACTGGACCGGCGTGCTGGACCTGGCGACCTCGGAGGCCAAGCGCAAGGCGCCGCACCTGGAAACCACGGCGGGCCTGACGGGCAACTGCAAGGCCAACCCCGCGCTGTGCGGCAGCGTGTCGTGGACCGGCTTCGATGGCAACAGCGTGCAAAGCGCCAAGTACACCTTCCCCTATGCCCTGGACGACATCAGCAAGATCAAGCTGACCGACGTGGAAGGCTGGGGTGGTGGCCCGAACCTGCCGCAGGCCGGCTACTCCAAGGTGGCCTCCACCGACGACAAGCTGGACGCCTTCCGCCTGAGCGCCAAGCGCAGCCTGGACGGCGGCATCTTCAGCGACATGGATCTGGGCTTCAACTACTCCGACCGCAAGAAGACGCGCACCTATGTGGAAGGTCGCCTGCTGGTGGCCGCGCCCAGCGACCCCTTCGCCGGCGTCGCAGTCCCGGGTGGCGCGGCTGCCCTCGGCCCGCAGACCGGCACGCCTTATGTCGCCTGGAACCCGGACGGCTCCATCGGCACGATCTACACCCTCGCTTCCAAGCTGGTGCCGGACATCGCCAACAAGAACTGGGTCGTGACCGAGAAGGTGGCCACCGCCTATGCCAAGTTCGGCATCGACACCACGATGGGCGGCATCCCGGTGCGCGGCAATGCCGGCGCACAGCTGGTGCACACCGACCAGAGCTCGACCGCCTTCAGTGCCGACCGCACCGCGGCCTGCCCGGGTGACGTCTGCACGCTGGGCACCAACACGCTGGGCAAGCAGTACTACGACTTCCTGCCGAGCCTGAACCTGGTCGGCGACCTGGGCAACGGCAACACGCTGCGCTTCGCCCTGGCTCGCCAGCTGGCCCGCCCGACGCTGGACGACATGCGCGCCAGCCTGGACTTCAACGTCGACGGCCCCAGCCACGTCATCAGCGGCAACGGCGGCAACCCGGAGCTGAAGCCCTTCCGCGCCACGGCCCTGGACCTGTCCTATGAAAAGTACTGGGGCAAGCAGGCCTATGTGAGCGTGGCGGGCTTCTACAAGAAGCTCAGCACCTACATCCTGCGCGTGCCTCAGGCCTATGACTTCACGCCCTACATCACCGCCAACACGCCGACGCCGCTCACCCCGGTCGGCCTGCGCACCGCGCCGGTAAATGGCGACGGCGGCAACATCAGCGGCCTGGAACTGGCGGCCTCGCTGCCGCTGAACATCGTGTCCAGCTGGCTGGATGGTTTCGGCGTGCAGGCGAACTACTCGCGCACCCACAGCTCGCTGACGCTGCCGAGCTCCGGCTTCAACAGCGGCCTGACCACGCCGTCGATCTCGATGCCGGGCCTGTCCAAGGAAACGCGCGGCTGGGCGCTGTACTTCGAGAAGTGGGGCTTCGAAGCCCGCGTGGGCCAACGCTATCGCACGGACTTCGTCGGCTCCATCAGCGACCAGTACGGCGACAGCCAGCTGATCTACATCAAGGCCGAGCGCGTGACCGATGCCCAGATGTCCTATAACTTCCAGGAAGGCTGGCTCAAGGGCCTGACGCTGCTGCTGCAAGCCAACAACGTCAACAACGAGCCTTACACGGAGTACAAGCAGTCGCGTCTGGATCCGTCCACGAACCGCAAGTACGGCAAGACCTATCTGATGGGCGTGAACTACAAGTTCTGACCACCGGAAAGGTTCTTTCCAGGGCCCCTGTTCGGTATCGTCCGGGCGGGGGCCTTTTCATTTCGGGGAATTCATGCACGAAGCACAACGTCTCATCCGGAATGTCGTCGTCGTTGGCGGCGGCACGGCCGGCTGGATGACCGCAGCGGCCCTGTCCAAGCTGCTGAAGAACAAGATCCAGATCACCGTCGTCGAGTCCGAGGAGATCGGCACGGTCGGCGTCGGTGAAGCCACCATCCCGATGATCCAGCGCTTCAACCAGGTGCTGGAGATCGACGAGAACGAGTTCATGCGCGAGACGCAGGCGACCTTCAAGCTCGCCATCGAATTCGTCAACTGGGGCCAGGTCGGCGAGCGCTATATGCACGGCTTCGGCCGCATCGGCCAGGCCCTGGGTACCGTGCCCTTCGAGCACTACTGGCGCAAGCTGAACCAGAGCGGCAAGGCCGGCGATCTGGCCGACTACTCCATCACCCGCGCCGCCGCGGCCCGCGGCCGCTTCATGCGCCCGGTGACGGATGCGGGCAACTCGCCGCTGGCAGAGATCGCCTACGCCTTCCATTTCGACGCTTCGCTGTACGCGCGCTATCTGCGCAAGTACGCCGAGGCGCGTGGCGTCACCCGCGTCGAGGGCCGCATCGTCGACGCGCGCCTCAGCGGCCTGAGCGGCCGTGTCGAGTCGGTGCTGCTGGCCGACGGCCGCGCGGTGGCGGGCGACCTCTTCATCGACTGCTCGGGCTTTCGCGGCCTGCTCATCGAGCAGGTCCTGCGCACCGGCTACGAAGACTGGTCGCACTGGCTGCCCTGCGACCGCGCCATCGCCGTGCCCTGCGAGAGTTCGGCGCAACTGCTGCCCTACACGCGCGCCACCGCGCACGCCGCGGGCTGGCAATGGCGCATCCCGCTGCAGCACCGCATCGGCAACGGCCATGTGTTCTGCAGCCGCTTCATGGAGGAAGCCGAGGCCGAAAGCATCCTGCTGGCCAACCTCGACGGCAAGCCGCTGGCCCAGCCGCGCACGCTGAAGTTCACCACCGGCATGCGCCGCCAGGCCTGGAACCGCAATGTCGTCTCCATGGGCCTGGCCAGCGGCTTCATGGAGCCGCTGGAGTCGACCAGCATCCACCTCGTGCAGACGGCCATCGCGCGGCTGATCGACTTCTTCCCGTCCGCCGGCTTCGACCAGGCCGACATCGACGAGTACAACCGCCTGTCGCGCTTCGAGTACGAGCGCATCCGCGACTTCCTGATCCTGCACTACCACGTCAACCAGCGCGACGACTCGGCCTTCTGGCGTCATTGCCGCGAGATGGCCATCCCCGACACGCTGGCGGCCAAGATCGAGCTCTACCAGCGCAATGGCCGCATCGTGCGCGAAGGGGCGGAGCTGTTCGCCGAAGTGGGCTGGTTGCAGGTCATGCATGGCCAGAACCTGAAGGCCCAGGGCTACCACCCGCTGGCCGACCTGATCGACGAGGCCGAGACCGATGCCTATCTGCAGGGCGTGCGCGAGGTCATCGCCAACTGCGTCGAGGTGATGCCGTCGCATGAAGAGTTCATTGCGAAGAACTGCCGTGCCGCCGCCTGACACCCAGAGGACCCCATGCCCACCCGCCGCACCGTGCTGACCGTCGCTGCCTCATCCGTCATGTTGCCCGCCATGAGCGCCCCTCAAGACATGCCCCATCTGCCCTGGTCCCGCCAGGCTGTCATCTACCAGATCAATGTCCGCCAGTACTCGCAGGCGGGAAACTTCAAGGCCGTGCAGGCCGACCTGCCGCGCCTGAAGAAACTGGGTGTCGACATCCTGTGGCTGATGCCGGTGCAGCCCATCGGCAAGCTCAACCGCAAGGGCACGCTGGGCAGCTATTACTCCATCAGCGACTACACGGCAGTGAATCCCGAGTTCGGCACGCTGGCCGACGCCAAGGCCTTCGTGGCCGAGGCCCACCGACTGGGCTTCAAGGTCATCCTCGACTGGGTGGCCAACCACACCGCCTGGGACCATGGCTGGGCCACGGCCCACAAGGATTGGTACAAGCTCAATGCCAAGGGCGAGATCCATGCCGTCACCTTCAACGAAGGCCAGCCCAGCGAGGAACATTGGGACGACGTCGTCGCGCTGAACTACGGCAGTGAAGGCCTGCGCACGGCCATGATCGACGCGATGAAGTTCTGGGTGCGCGAGACCGATCTCGACGGCTTCCGTTGCGACGTGGCCAGCCTGGTGCCGACCGACTTTTGGGTGCGCGCCCGCAAGGAGCTGGAAGCGACCAAGCCCCTGTTCATGCTGGCCGAGTCGGACGCCATCGACCTGCACACCAGCGGCGCCTTCGACATGACCTACTCCTGGGACCTGGCCGACCAGGTCTTCAAGAAGATCGGCAAGGGCGAAGCGGGGGCGCCGCTGCTGAGGGACTGGTTGGCGAAGCAGCCGGCGGGCTATCCGGCGGATGCCTACCGCATGCGCTTCACCAGCAACCACGACTTCAACTCCTGGCATGGCACCGACGCCGATCTCTATGGCGACGCCTACCAGGCCCTGGCGGTGCTGACCTTCACGCTGCCCGGCATGCCGCTGATCTACAACGGCCAGGAATCGCGCCTCACCAAAAAACTGGAGTTCTTCGAGAAGGACCCCATCGCCTGGAAGCAGCGTGAGCTGACCAGCTTCTATCACCAGCTCATCATGCTGAAGCACAAGCACCCGGCATTGGCGGCCGGGCAGTACGGTGCGCCGGTGCAGTTGCTGGACAGCCCGCCGGATGTGGTCGCCTTCGAGCGCCGCCAGGGCGCGGACGTGGTGCGCGTGGCAGTCAATCTGTCCAGGACGCCGCAGACCTGGCAAGGCCGCAAGCTCAAGCCCTGGGGATGGCTGCTGTTGTGAACGAAATCCCCGGCTTCAGGCCCCGCGTCCACTTCGCCCCGCAGAAGAACTGGATCAACGACCCCAACGGCCTCGTCTTCGACGCGGCCACGGGGCTCTACCACCTGTTCTTCCAGCACAACCCCTTCGGCGATGTCTGGGGCCATATGAGCTGGGGCCATGCCACCAGCCCCGACCTGCTGCACTGGACCGAGCTGCCGCTGGCCATTCCCGAGGACGAGCGCGCCTCCATCTATTCGGGCTCCATCGTCATCGACCACCAGGGCACGGCCGGCTTCGGCGCCGGTGCCTGGGTGGCCTGCTACACGGGCTGCCTGCGCCGCCCCGAAGGCGGTCAGGCCCAGGAGCTGGCCTACAGCCTGGACCGCGGCCTGACGTGGACGAAATACGCTGGCAACCCGGTGCTGGACCTGGGCCTGAAGGAATTCCGCGATCCCAAGGTGTTCTGGCACGAGGCGACGGGCCGCTGGATCATGGCCGTGGTGCTACCCGAAGAGCGTCGCGTGGCCTTCTACGCCAGCGCCAATCTGCGCGACTGGGCCCTGCGCAGCCATTTCGGCCCGACGGGCTGTACCAGCGCGATCTGGGAATGCCCCGACCTGATCCACTTCCCGGCGCCGGGCGAAGCGACGGGCCGCTCCCTAGCTTCGTCCACCCCCTCGGGGGGCGGCGCATCGCCTGGCGACGCGCCTGGGGGCTCCATGTCACGCTGGCTGCTCAAGGTCGACACCTTCGAAGGCCACCCCGCCGGCAGCGGCGCGCAATGCTGGGTGGGCCACTTCGACGGCGAGGGCTTCAAGGCCGAGACCGAGGCCTTCTGGGCCGATCAGGGCAGCGACTTCTATGCGGCCCTGTCTTTCGCCGGCTTGCCCGCCGGCCGCGCGCCGGTGTGGGTGGCCTGGATGAACCAGCATGCCTATGCCAAACACACGCCGACCTTGCCCTGGCGTGGCGCCATGAGCCTGCCGCGCGAGTTGGCCCTGGCGCAGACGCCGGAAGGCTGGCGGCTGCTGCAGTCGCCGGTATCGACCGAAGCTTTGCGCGGCACGGCCCGTCATCTCGCCGGCGCCGGCCTGGTCGATGCGGCGGGTGACGTGCTGGAGCTGCGCTGGGAGCTGGACCCCGGCGAGGCTGACGCGTCGACGCTGGATGTGCGTTGCGGGCCGGGCGGCGAGTCGACGCAGATCGGCGTTGACCACCGCCGCGGCCTGGTCTGGCTCGACCGCAGCCACAGTGGCCACATTCCCAGCACCGCGCACTGGCTGGGCCGGCGCGAGCAGGCCTGGGCGGGGGCGCGCGGGCCGCTGGAACTGCGCGTCATCGTCGACCGCTGCTCGGTCGAGGTCTTCTCGGGCGACGGCCGTGTGGCCCTGACCGAGGTCATCTATCCCAGTCCGGCGAGCGTTGGCGTGGCCGTGCTGAAGCAGGGCCGCGGCGACTGGCTGCGCAGCGTGCTCACCGTCTGGCCCTTGAACGCATGAAGATCCTCATTACCGGCCTGAACGGCACACTCGCGCCGCGTTTGGCTGAAGCGGCCCGCGCGGCGGGTCACCAGGTCATTGGCTGGGACCGCGCAGCAGTGAATCCCGATGACGAGCCGCTGTCGGCCGCCTGGCTGGCCGCGCAGTCCGTGGACGCCGTGGCCCACCTGGGCATGGGGTCGGCGCGCTTTGCCGGTTTTCTGGCCGAACGCTGCCACAACCTGCTGTTCACCAGCACGGCCATGGTGTTCGACCATGTGCCCGACGGGCCCCATGACGTGGCTGACGACCGCACGGCCAGGGACGAGTACGGCCGCTACAAGATCGAGTGCGAGAACGCCATCCTGCTGGCCAGCGAGACGCCCGTCATTGCACGCATCGGTTGGCAGATCGACCCGACCCAGCCCGGCAACAACATGCCGATGGCCCTGGACGGCTGGCAGCAGCGCGACGGCCGCGTGGCCGCCAGCCATGCATGGATACCAGCCTGCTCCTTCATGACCGACACGGCTGCCGCCCTGCTGGCGCTGATCGAGCGGCCGCTGCCCGGCGTGCATCACCTGGACAGCAATGCCGAGGAGGGCTGGCGCTTCGACGAGCTGGCCCGCGCCTTGGCTGTCGAGTTCAAGCGCGACTGGAAGGTCGAGCTGAACGAGGACTATCTTCACGACCAGCGCCTGGTGGGCGGCGCCAGCCGCTTGCCGCCGCTGTCGACACGCCTGAAAGGACTGCGCCGTGATTGAACGCTGGCCCATCCAGGGCCGAGGCCGCAGCCGCACCGTGGCCTGCGGTGGCATGGTCTGGACGGTGGCCAATGCGACCGACGTTTCCGCCGGCTTGGACGTCCAGGTCGCTCAAAGCCTGCAGATGCTGGAGACGCATCTGCTGGAAGCGGGTTCGGCGCGCACCCATCTGCTGTCGCTGCAGGTCATCCTGACCGACATCGCCAACCGCGACGCGTTCGACCGGCAGTGGCAGGCGTGGATAGGCCCCGACCCGGAGCATTGGCCGCAGCGGGCCTGCTTCCAGTCGGGTTGGCGCCGGGCCTGCAGGTGGAACTGGTGGCCGTCGCGGCGGCCGTGGGCGCGACGCACCGACAATCGGTCGATGAAAGCACCCGCCCGCCTGCAGGCACTGATTGAAGAAGGCCTGATCGACAGCGTCGTGCGCCAGCTCAAGAGCGGCAAGGAAGCCGATGTCTATGTCGTGCGCTGTGGCGAGGACACCTGCGCCGCCAAGGTCTACAAGGAGGCCAACAAGCGGGGCTTCCGCCAGGCGGTCGACTACACCGAGAACCGCAAGGTCCGCAACAGCCGCCAGGCACGTGCCATGAGCAAGCGCACCGCCTACGGCCGCCAGCAGCAGGAAGCCGCGTGGCAGAGTGCCGAGGTCGATGCGCTCTACCGCCTCGCCGCGGCTGGCGTGCGCGTGCCGCGGCCCGACAACTTCCATGACGGCGTGCTGTTGATGGAGCTGGTGGCCGACGAGCATGGCGACGCCGCACCGCGCCTGAACGACCTGACCTTCAGCGAGGCCGAGGCGCGCCAGCACCACGCCACGCTGATCGGCGAGGTGGTGCGCATGCTCTGCGCCGGCGTCATCCACGGCGACCTGTCCGAGTTCAATGTGCTGCTGGCCGCCGACGGGCCCGTCATCATCGACCTGCCGCAGGCCGTGGACGCTGCCGGCAACAACCATGCGCCGCGCATGCTGATGCGCGACGTCGACAACCTGCGCAACTTCTTCGGCCAGCATGCGCCGTCGCTGCTCGCCACGCAGTACGGCCCGGAGATCTGGTCGCTCTATGCCGCCGGGCTGTTGTCGCCCGACACGCCGCTGACGGGGCGCTATGAGCGCAAGCAGGGCGAGGTGGACCTGTCGGGCGTGCTGCGTGAGATCGAGGATGCGCGGCGCGAGGAGGCTGAGCGCCTGCTGCGGATGAGTTGACCCGTCAGCCGGTCTCGCCCGGCTGTATCCACAACTCCTTGCGCTGGATGGGCGTCTCAGGCGGCAGCAGCGGGTTGCTGAGCTTGATGACGCGGTCCGGCGCGATCGGGTGGGCCTTGATGACGGCACCGTACTGCTCACGGTGCAGGCGCTGGAAGCTGCCGTCGGCAATTGCCGCCTCGAGCCCGGTTTTCAGTTCGGCCGCCAGGTCCGGGCGGGTCGGGCTGACGAAGAGGTAGGCCGCTGCGGGGTAGTGCAGCATCAGTTCGGGGGCGATGGCCAGCTCGGGATAGCGGCCGCCGGCCATCTCGGCGTCGATCTCGAGGATGGAGCGCGGGAAATAGTCGATGCGGCCGGCGGCCAGCATGCGAAAGAGCGCGTCGTAGCCGCTGCTGGTGCCCACCTGCAGGCCGTTGGCGCGCAGGATGGCCGTGTCGGGCCAGTCATGGCCCTGGCCGGCCATGCGCTGGCCGAGGTCCTTCAGCGTGCGCACGCGCTGCCACCGCGCCAGTTCACCCTTGCGCACCAGCAGCAGCCGCCAGCCCAGCAGGCCGCGGTCGATGGGGATGCGCACCGGCAGCAGGCCGCTGGATTCGCGCTGGATGTCGGTCATGGTCCACATCAGGTCGATGGGCGCATGGCCGGCGGCCAGTTCGACCAGGGTGCGGCCTTGGGTCATTTCCAGGTCGACCGGATGGATGGCCAGCCGGTTGCTGCCGCGGCTCAAGGCCAGCTCGACGATGCGTCGCACATAGGCCAGCTGCGGGTCGGGCATGCTGATGTGGCGCGGCAGGCGCACCGGCTCGCCGGGCTGGGCGAGCAGCGGGCGGGCGGCCAGCAGCAGCGGCGTGGCCAGCAGGGATCGACGTCGCAACAGAGACGGGAACGATTGCATCGACCCGCATCATGCTTCAGCCGCCTGACACGAGGCGCTGGCGTCAACCCCAGGCGGGCTTCAGATCAGGCCCGGCCAGGCGTCGCCCTGGGCGTCGAAGGCGGCGCGGATGTTCACCACCAGTTCGGCCGGCAGCGGGCCGCGGGCGACAGCGTCGAGGTTGCGGCGCAGGTTCTGGGGCTTGGCCGTGCCAACGATGGCGCTGGCCGCACCGGTATGGAAGGCGGCAAAGCGCAGGGCTGCATCCGCCCAATCCTCGGCGCCGGTGAGGCCCATGGACTGGAAGCGGTCCCAGTACTGCCCTTCGGCGAAGTCGTCGGGGCGCTGGGCATGGCGCCAGACCGCACCGGCCAGCGGGCGCTTGGCGATGACGCCGATGCCGGCATGGTCGGCCCGCGCGGCGCGGGTCTTCAGGTGGGCCTGATCGCAGAGGCTGATGGAAGTCTGCAGGCTGCCGAAGGCGCCGCTGGCTTCATCTGAGATGGCGAAGTCGATCTCGGCGTTGTCGCCCGAGTAGGCGGCCACGCGCAGCTTGCCGGCCTGGCGGCAGTCGTTCAGCGCACGGGCGACATCGCCTTGTTGCAGCACCGGCAGGGGGCAGGAGTGCAGGTGGACGATGTCCAGCCAGTCGGTCTTCATCAGCCGCAGCGCGCGCTCCACGCCCTGCACGATGCAGTCATACGTCCAGTCGGGCACGCCTTCGACGCCATAGCCGACCTTGGTGGACAGCACGAAGTCGGCGCGGCGGTGGGCGATGTGGCGGCCGATGCGCTCTTCGCTGAGGCCGTAGCCGCGGGCGGTGTCGATGAGGTTGATGCCCTGGTCCAGCACATGGTTGAGCAGGGCGCCGGCTTGCGCCTCGGTCGTGCGCTCGTCGTTGATGTGCATGGCGCCGAAACCGAGGGCCGAGACGCGCAGGCCGGTGTGGCCGAGGGTATTCAGGATCATGGGGTAGGGCCTGTTGATACGGCGGCAATGGGCCCCCATAGGACGCGGCCGAACAGGGGCGGCACGGTGAGTTGGATGGCGCCGTTCTTCACGGCAACCGATGGGCCGCCGAGCGCGTCGCGCAGCTGCTCGGCCGGGAAGGGCAGCTCCACGCTGACGCTGCGCGGCTTGTCGCTGTTGTTGGTGGCCGTGATGGCCCAGGTCTGGCCGTCCTGGCGGGCCAGCACGACGACGTGGTCGTCGACGTGGAGCGGTTCGCTCAGCTTGCCGTGGCGCAGCACCGGCAGGTCGTGGCGCAGCTTCGTCAGGCGCTTGAAGTCGGCGAGCAGGGCCTCGTCGGGCTTGCCGCCTTCATCGGCCCAGGGATAGGGCGCGCGGTTGTAGGGATCGTCGCCGCCGCCCAGGCCCACCTCGTCGCCGTAGTAGATGGTGGGCGAGCCGGGATAGGTCATCTGGAAGAAGACGGCCAGGCGCAGGCGCTGCTTGGCGAGCTTGAGATTCTGGTCTTCGCCGAAGTGATGCAGGGCGCGCGGCTGGTCGTGGGTGGACAGCAGATTCATCAGCGCCGAGAAGGCCTGGGGCGGATAGGCCTCGCGCATCAGCTCCAGATTGGCCGCCATCAGCTTGCCGCTTTTGCCGGCGGCGTAGTCCAGCACGGCGTTGCGGAAGATGTAGTTCATCGTCGAGTCGAACATGTCGCCGAGGAAGTACTTCGAACTGTCGAACCAGGTCTCGGCCACCGTCAGCGCGTCAGGCTTTTTCGCCTTCACGGCCTGGCGCCATTCGCGCCAGAAGTCGTCGGGCACCCAGGGCGCCACGTCCATGCGCCAGCCGGCCGCGCCGCGGTCAAGCCAGGTGTTGGTGACCGAGTCCCTGTCGCGGTAGGCATAGGCGCGGAAGGACGGGTTGTTCTTGTCGATCTCGGGCAGGTCGCTGACGCCGGCCCAACCCTGGTATTGCTTGCTCGGGTCGGTTTCTTCGGGCTTGAACTTGAACCAGCCGTAGTAGGGCGACGCAGGATTGGGCTTGCCGTTGTCGAAGGCGCCGCCGGCCGGGAAGTTGCCGTAGCGGTTGAAGTAGGGCGAGTCGGCGCCGACGTGGTTCAGCGAGGTGTCGGGAATGACGCGGATGCCACGCTTGGCGGCCTCGGCGCACAGGCGCGTGAAGTCCTCGTTGCTGCCGAAGGCCGGGTCGACTTGCTTGTAGTCGGCCGCGTCGTATTTGTGGTTGCTGGGCGCGCGGAAGACCGGCGTCAGGTAGATCGCGTTGGCGCCCAGGCTCTGGATGTAGTCGAGCTTCTCGATGATGCCGGCGAGGTCGCCGCCGAAGAAGTCGTTGTTGTAGAGGGTGTCGGAACCGTCGCCGGTGTTGGGCTTGAAGGGCTGCTCGTTCCACTTGGCGTGGCGCTCGACGTCGCGGTCCTGGTAGTGGTCCTGGGGCCGGCCGCCGCCCGGGCGCGGGTCGTTGGCCTTGTCGCCGTTGCGAAAGCGCTCCGGGAAGACGTAGTAGTAGACGATGTCCTGGGCCCAGGCCGGGACCTGGAAGCCGGGCGCGTAGACCGTCTGGCGGTAGCGGCGCACACGGTTCAGGTTGCTCGGCAGGCGCTCCACCGAAGCCTGGCCCATGGAGCCCTTCTCGCGGGTCCAGTAGATGGCGTCCTTGTTGTTCTGCAGCGCGTATTGGCCCTGGTCGGTCTCGATCTCGAACCAGTAGCCGTAGATGCCCGTTGCCGTGAAAGCATGCCGGGCCGTGAAGCCCGTGCCCAAGCCCCGCGGCTGCGGCGTCATGGCGATGCGGGCGACGGGCTCGTACGCCAGTTGCTCCTGGTTGCCGCTCATGTTGCGGCGCTCGATGACGAGGGTGGCGCGCTTCAAGCCAGGGACGTCGTTGCCGATGGAGAAACTGATCTCGCTGCCGACGGGCTGTGCGCCGAACGGCGCCTTGAACTCGGCGCTGCGCGAGTCAAAGTGGGTCGTCAGCGCGGCCTTGTCGGTGAGAGGCTTGGGTGGCGTGGGCTTGAAAGTCCTGGGGCCGACTGCGAGCGCCGCGCTGCCGTCGGTGGCGATGGTCAGGCGCAAGGTGTTCTGGCCGCTGAACTCGCGCTTCAGGTTGCCGGTGGCGCCGCGCGCCGGATTGCCCTTGGCATCGCCGCCAAAGGTCAGGCTGGCGGTCCAGTCTTCGTCAGCCAGCTTGAATTCCTGCGAGCCCTTGGCAGCCACGTTCAGGTAGTAGGCGTCGCAGCGGTATTCGAAAGCCTGCTCGTCTTGGGCGGCCCAGTTGTTGAGGCCGCCGCGCAGATAGAGCGTGGCCTCGCCCAAAGGGGCGGGCTTGCAGCCGGCTGCATGCGCAGGGACGAACGGAAGCAGCGCTGCGAGCAGCGCAATCGTCTTGATCATTTGATTAGCCTTTGACGCCGCCTGCCGTCAGGCCGGAGACGATCCAGCGCTGGGCAAGCAGGAAGACCAGCGTGATCGGCAGGCCCGACAGCACGGCCGCTGCCGCGAAATCGCCCCACAGGAAGCGCTGGTCGTGCAGGAAGTATTTGGAGCCTACGGCGAGGGTCAAGTTGCCCTCTTCGCGCAGCAGGATGGAGGCGACCGGGTACTCGATGATGGTGCCGATGAAGGCCAGCACGAAGACGACCATCAGGATGGGCACGGCCATGGGCAGCAGCACGCGGGAGAAGGCCTGCCAGTGCGTGGCGCCGTCGACCTTGGCGTTCTCCTCGATCTCGACGGGAATGGTCTCGAAATAGCCCTTGATGGTCCAGACATGCGTCGCGATGCCGCCGAGGTAGGCCAGCACCAGGCCGGCGTGGGTCTCGACGCCCAGGGCCGGCACGTAATTGCCGATGGTCTCGAAGATGGCAAAGATGGCGACCAGGGCCAGCACCGGCGGGAACATCTGCAGCAGCAGCATGCCGTTGAGCACGGGCTTGCTGAAGCTGAACTTCAGGCGCGCGAAGGCATAGGCCGCCGTGGTCGAGATGGCGACGATGAGGAAGGCAGAAGCCGTGGCGATCTTGATGGAGTTCCACAGCCAGGTCAGCACGGGGAAGGGCGGCTGCACCAGGCTGCCGTCGGCGGCTTGATAGGGAATGCCCAGCGCCAGCTTCCAGTGCTCCAGGCTGATCTCGGTCGGGATCAGGCTGCCGGTGGCGAAGTTGCCGGGCCGCAGCGAGATGGACACGACCGCCAGCAGCGGGAACAGCGTGATCGCGATGAAGATCCACATCACCGCATGGGCGCTGAAGGTGCGCCAGCGGGCTTGTTTGCCGAGGACGATGGCCATTACTTTTGCGCCTTTGCGGAGAGCCGCAGGTTGATCAGCGACAGCGCCGCGACCAGGAAGAAGATCAGCGTCGAGATCGCCGCGGCCAGGCCGAAGTCCGAGCCCGAATCGCGGAAGGCGATGCGGTAGGTGTAGCTGACCAGGATGTCGGTCTGGCCCGCCGGCAGCTTGGTGGACAAAAAGTCCGGCCGGCCGTCGGTCAGCAGCGCGATGAGCACGAAGTTGTTGAAGTTGAAGGCGAAGGCGCTGACCAGCAGCGGCGCCAGCGGCTTGATGATCAGCGGCGCGGTGATCTTGAAGAAGTTGGTCGCGGGGCTGGCACCGGCCAGGGCCGAGGCCTCATACAGGTCGGCGGGAATCGCCTTCAGCAGGCCCGAGCACAGGATCATCACGTAGGGATAGCCCAGCCAGACGTTGACGATGACCAGCATGGTCTTGGCCAGCAGCGGGTCGGCGAACCAGGCGGGCTTGACGCCGAACAGCGCATTCAGGATGGCGTTGATCTCGCCGAAGTTCTGGTTGAACAGGCCTTTGAAGACCAGGATGGAGATGAAGCCCGGCACCGCATACGGCAGGAAGAGCAAGGTGCGGTAGGTGGTGCGGTACTTCATGCCCTCCCAGTTCAGCATCACCGCGAACAGCATGCCGATGGCCGTGGCGAAGAACACCGTCAGCGCCGAAAACACCACCGTCCACGTGAAGATGGACAGGAAGGGCCCGCGGAACTCGGCGTCGAACAGCATGCGGGCGTAGTTGGCCGCGCCGATGAAGGCCTTGAAGCCGGGCTGCAACGTTTCGCCAGCGGCGGTCTGGAAGAAACCGGTGTCGCGGTTGGGCGTGAAGACGGCGTTGTCTGCGGCGCGGGTCAGGCTGCCGTCGGCATTCGCCGTCCACTGTGGCTTGACCGGGCCGAACTCGCGCAGGCCGAGATAGTGCAGCTCGGTCTTGTCGGGCATCACCAGCACCAGATTGGACAGCGCCTCGCGGTGCTTGATCAGCTCGGGCAAGGGCAGGGCGGTGTCGGGCGGTGCGGAAGCCGCGTCGGCTGCCGCCACATCGACACGCACTTCCTTGCCAGCGCGCAGGGCCAACGGCGGCGACACCCAGCGCGGTGCGGCTTCGCCGTCCGCCCGCAGCACCAGGCGGTATTCAGCGCCGCTGGCATGCAGGCTGTAGGCCAGCACCTGGTCCTCGACGGCGTCATGCTGTTCCAGCAGGTACTCGCGCACGCGGCTTTCGCTGAGCAGGTGGGTGCTGGAGTAGTTAGTGAAGCCGATCTGTGCCGTGTAGACCAGTGGGAAGGCGATGAAGACCAGCATGCCGGCGATGCCGGGGAAGAGATAGCGCCAGGCAAAGCCGCCGCGGCTCAGGTAGACATAGAAGCCGGCCGTGAAGAGCACCAGCAGGCCCGCGGCCCAGGCCGCCTGGCCGGTCGTGTAGACGACGAAGACCAGATAGAGGGCGCCAACGATCAACGCCAGCGCGGCGGGCCAGTACAGCAGCTTGGACAGGCGCTCGATCAGCGAGGGCGGCAGCGTCGAGTAGCTGCCCTGTCCCAGCGTGGAGGAGGTGGCAGCGTTCATTTGTTCAGCAGCATCCGTGCGGCGGCGCCATCCAGCGCGTCCTTGGGGCTTTGCAGGCCGTTGGTGATGGCTTCCAGGGCCGCGTCCATCGCGGTCCAGAAGCGGCCCACCTCGGGGATGTTGGGAATCGGCGCGCCGTTGCGGGCATTGGTCATGCTGGCCGCGATCAGCGGGTTGACCGACAGCTCGGCATAGAAGGCCTTGTTGGCCGGCACGCCGATGGGCACGTTGGCGTCCAGGATCTTCAAGGCCTCGGGGCGCATCAGGTGGTTCTCGATGAACTCCTTGGCGATGTCCTTGTTCTTGCTGGGCGCCGAGATCATGCATCCCAGCACGCCGACAAAGCTCTTGCTCGGCTTGCCGGCGATGACGGCGGGAATGGGGGCTACGCCGATGTCGATCTTGGCCTTCTTCGCGTTGTCCCAGGCCCAGGGGCCGGAGATCATCATGGCCACCTCCCCGCGGGCGAAGGCCGCTTCCATCTCGGAGTAGCGCGCGCCCTTGGGCATGTGGCCGTCCTTGATGAGCCGCTCGATCATCTGCGCGCCCGCCAACGCGCCTTCGTTGTTGACGTCGACCTTGCGGGGATCGAAGTCACCTTGCGCGTCCTTGCCGAAGATGACGCCACCGGCGCCGGCAATCATGGGCCAGCTGAAGAAGCTCTTGTTGTAGTCCCACAGCACGGCGTGCTTGCCGCTGGCCTGGAGCTTCTTGTCGATGGCGATCAGCTCGTCCCAGGTGGCGGGCGGCGTCGGCACCAGGGCCTTGTTGTAGATGAGGCCGGTCGTCTCGATGGCTAGCGGATAGCCCCAGATGCGGCCGCGGTAGCTCAGCGCCTTCCAGGCCTGCTCCTCGGACTCGGCCTTGAGCTTGGCGGAAGGGCGCAGCGGCGTCAGCAGGCCGGCCTTGGCCCATTCACCGACGCGGTCATGCGGCCAGCAGAAGATGTCCGGGCCCTTGCCGGCGCCAGCGGCCTGCTGGAATTTGTCCGTCGGGTCGACCGGGTGCTCGACGACGACCTTGACGCCCGAGACCTTCTCGAAGGCGTTGCCAACGGTCTGCAGGCCGCCGTAGGCCTTGTCGCCATTGATCCAGACGAGGAGCTTCGGCGCCTCGGCCAGGGCCGGCGCTGCAGCGAGCGCGGCCGCCAGGGCGAGCCACCTCATGCCTGCAGCTCCGGCGCGGCCAAGCGACGCAGGGCCAGGCCGTTGGCGTCGAACACGTACAGCGCCTCGGCCGGTAGATGCAGGTCCAGGGCCTGGCCGTTGCGCAGTCGGTCGGCGCCGTTGCGGCCTTCGAACTGGCAGGTCAGCGGCTCTTCCAGGCCCGGATAGGGGCAGTAGGCGAAGGTGATGCCGCCGAGCGACTCGACGAAGGCGACCGTGCTCTGCAGCAGATTGCCGGGGCCGCCCTGGCGGATGTGCTCGGGCCGCACGCCCAGCGTGACCTTGTCGCCCACCTTGGCGCCACCGCCGTCGACGCGCGCCTGCAGCACGACGCCGCTGCCGGCCAGCTTCACGTCGACATGGCCAGGCTGAACGGCCACCAGTTCGCCCTGGATGAAGTTCATCTTGGGGCTGCCAATGAAGCCGGCCACGAAGAGATTGCAGGGATGCTCGTACAGCTCCAGCGGTGACCCGACCTGCTCGACCTTGCCGGCCGACAGCACGACGATGCGGTCGGCCAGGGTCATGGCCTCCACCTGGTCGTGGGTCACGTAGATCATCGTGGTCTTGAGGTCCTCGTGCAGCTTGGCGAACTCGTAGCGCATGCGCACGCGCAGGGCAGCGTCCAGGTTGGACAGCGGCTCGTCGAACAGGAAGACTTCAGGCTTGCGCACGATGGCGCGGCCGATGGCAACGCGCTGGCGCTGGCCGCCGGACAAGTCCTTGGGCTTGCGGTCCAGCAGGTGTTCTATATGCAGGATCTTTGCGGCGTTGCGTACCGCCGTCTCGATCTCGGCCTTGGGCACCTTGGCCAGCTTCAAGCCGAAGGCCATGTTGTCGTACAGATTCATATGCGGATAGAGCGCATACGACTGGAAGACCATGGCGATGCCGCGCTCGCTGGGTGGCACGTCGTTGACGACGCGGCCGCCGATGGTCAGTTCGCCCCCCGTGATCTCTTCGAGGCCGGCGATCGAGCGCAGCAGCGTGGACTTGCCGCAGCCCGAGGGGCCGACGAAGACCATGAACTCGCCGTCGCGGATCTCCAGGTCGATGCCATGAAGGATGCGGATGTCGCCATAGGCCTTCTCCACGCCGGTCAGTCGAACGTCTGCCACTTCTAACCTTTCTGTCGCCGGGCGTCCTGTTGCTGAACTACGCCGGCTTGTCTCGTCGGGAGACGGCTAAATTTCTATTGTTTGGCCGTCTTTGTAGACAATATACATTTGCTAAGCCGTGGCAACAACAGCGACAACCCGCTTGAAACTTCACGAAATCCTTATGGATCAACGGTTTGCAAAACGCCGCGGGTTTTCCCGATGTAGTCAAACTACACAACGGGTCGGAGCTGCCCGATACTTCGCTCAACGCTGCCCGTCGAGTAGCATTCTTGCCCCCGTCGCCGGGGGCTGGCACTGATGAACACCCCAACCCGAACTTCCGTTCAACGCAAGCCCAGCAAGGCCTCCACCGCGATGAAGAAGCCGACTGCCCTTTCCGCCGAAGACAAGGCCCTGCGCGCCGCTTTCGAGACCGCCTACGAGCGTGAGCTGTCCCAATCCAGCCATGGCGCCACGCCGCAGGCGGCCCTGCATGCCGCGGCCATCGCCTGCCGCGAGACCCTGGCCCGTCGCTGGGCCAAGACGCAGGCGGCTGACGCGAAACGCGGTGACAAGGCGCCGGTGCGCCGTGTGCACTATCTGTCGATGGAATTCCTGATGGGTCGTGCGCTGTCCAATGCGCTCGCCGCCCTGAAGCTGGTCGATCCGCTGGAAGCCAAGCTGGCCGAGAGCGGCGCCAGCCTGGGCGATGTGCTCGAGCGCGAGCCCGATGCGGCCCTCGGCAATGGCGGCCTGGGCCGCCTGGCGGCCTGCTTCCTGGACAGCTTCGCCGAACTGGAGCTGCCGTCCTTTGGCTACGGCCTGCGCTACCGTTATGGCACCTTCGCCCAGGTCATCCAGCAGGGCCGCCAGCTGGAGCAGCCCGACGACTGGACCCGTGACTCGCCCGCCTGGGAGCTGCCGCGCCACGATGTGCGCTTCCATGTCGGCTTCGGCGGTCGCGTCGAGGTCGATGCCTCGGGCGTGCGCCGCTGGATGCCCGCCGACGAGATCGAGGCCCAGGCCTTCGACTTCATCGTGCCGGCCCACCACAGTGACCGCGTCTCCACGTTGCGCCAATGGCAGGCCACGGCCGCGCCCATCGCCTTCAAGCCCTTCTGCGAGGGCGACTACGCCCGTGCCGCGCGCCACCAGGTGTTGGCCGATGCGCTGAACTGGGTGCTCTACCCGGACGACAGCACCGAGGCCGGCCGCGAGTTGCGCCTGAAGCAGGAGGCCTTCCTGGTCAGCGCCTCGCTGCAGGACCTCATCAATCGACATCTGCGCGAGTTCGGTTCGCTGCACAACCTCGGCAAGACCAACGCCATCCACCTCAACGACACGCATCCGGCGCTCGCTCCGGCCGAGCTGATGCGCCTGTTGCTGGATGAGCACGGCCTGGGCTGGGACGAGGCCTGGAAGATCACCCGCCAGGCGGTGGCCTACACCAACCACACGCTGATGCCCGAGGCGCTGGAGACCTGGCCGGTGCGCATGTTCGAGCAGCTGCTGCCGCGTCATCTCGAGATCATCTACGAGATCAACCACCGCTTCCTCGAGGAGGTGCAGGCGCGCTTCCCCGGTGATCACGCCTTCGCCTCGCGCGTGTCCCTCATCGATGAAGGCAGCCACAGCGGCGAGCGCCGCGTGCGCATGGCCGCTCTCGCGCTGGTGGCTTCGCACCGTGTCAACGGCGTGGCGGCGCTGCATTCGGAGCTGATGGTGCAGACCATCTTTGCCGACTACGCCCGCATCTGGCCCGAGCGTTTCCACAACGTCACCAACGGCGTCACGCCGCGCCGCTGGCTGCAGCAGGCCAATCCGGCCCTGTCCGCGCTGCTGGACAGCCGCATCGGCGAAGGCTGGCGCAAGGACCTGGCCGAGCTGGGCGACCTCAAGACCCTGGCCGCGGACCGCGAGCTCGGCGAGGAATTCCTGACCGTCAAGCGTGCCAACAAGGAGAGACTGGCCGCCGTCATCCGCCGTGAACTGGGTATCTCGGTCAATGTCGACAGCCTCTTCGACATCCAGATCAAGCGCATCCACGAGTACAAGCGCCAGTTGCTCAATCTGCTGCACGTCGTGGCCCGCTACCAGGCCATCCGCGACAACCCTGAAGGTGTGAATGGCTCCAACTGGGTCCCCCGCACCGTCATCATTGCCGGCAAGGCGGCCTCGGCCTACCAGATGGCCAAGAGCATCGTGCGCCTCGCCCACGACGTGGCCCGCGTCATCAACAGCGACCCGCGCGTGGGCGACAAGCTCAAGCTCGTCTTCCTGCCCAACTACAGCGTCACGCTGGCCGAAAGCATCATCCCGGCGGCCGACCTGTCCGAGCAGATCTCGACGGCCGGCACCGAGGCCTCGGGCACCGGCAACATGAAGTTCGGCATGAACGGCGCCGTCACGATCGGCACCTGGGACGGCGCCAACATCGAGATGGCCGAGGCCATGGGCGTGGAGAACATGTTCGTGTTCGGCCTGCGCGCCGATGCCGTCGCCAAGATCAAGCAGCTGGGCTACGACCCGCGCCTGTATGTCGAAGAGAATCGCCAGCTCAAGCGCGTCATCGATGCCATCGCAGCGGGCGTGTTCAGCAACGGCGACACCGAGCGGTATCGCCCCCTCGTGGACAGCCTGCTGCACCGCGACGTCTACCTGCTGATGGCCGATTTCGCCGATTACGTCGCCACCCAGGCCAAGGTCGATGCGCTGTTTGCCGACCGTGCCGCCTGGGCCGAGCGAGCCCTGCGCAATATCGCCGGCATGGGCCCGTTCTCGTCCGATCGCACGATCGCCGAGTACGTGGACCGTGTCTGGTCCGTGAAAAGTCTGAACAGCTGACGATGCTCAACGAAGCCGACCTTGATTCCCTGCTGGCGGGCCGCCACGCCGATCCTTTCGGCCGGCTGGGCCTGCACGCGGATGACAACGGTCGGCTGTGGGTGCGCGTGCTGCTGCCGGGCGCCGCGACGGTGGCGCTGCTGGACGCCGGCAGCAAGAAGCACATTGTCGACCTGGAGCAGCGTCGCGGCGGCTTCTTCGAAGCCATGGTGCCGCGCCGCAAGCACCGCTTCGACTACCGCCTGGCCGTGAGCTGGGCGGGGGGCGGGGAGGGCGTCTATGCCGACCCCTACAACTTCTACCCCCAGCTTGGCGATGAAGAGCTGAGGGCCTTTGCCGAGGGCCGCAACTTCCGGCCCTGGCTGAGCCTGGGTGCGCATGTCGTGCAGTACGGCGACGTCAGCGGCGTGCGCTTCGCCGTCTGGGCGCCGAACGCCAGGCGTGTCAGCGTCGTCGGCAACTTCAACAACTGGGACGGCCGCCGCCACCCCATGCGGCTGCGCCACCAGGCCGGTGTGTGGGAGATCTTCGTGCCGCATGCGGCCGAGGGCGACCTCTACAAGTTCGAGATCGTCAACGGGAACGGCCAGCTGCTGCCGCTGAAGGCCGACCCCTATGCCCGTCGTGCCCAGTTGCGGCCGGAGACGGCCAGCATCGTCGCGGCCCTGCCCGAGGTCACGCCGCTGCCGCGCCAGCGCGAGCGCGCCAACCGCCGGGAGTCGGCCATCAGCGTCTACGAGGTGCACGCCTCCTCCTGGCGGCGGGGCGTGTCGGGTGAGTTCCCGACCTGGGACGAGCTCGCTGAGCATCTGCCAGCCTATGTGGCCGACATGGGCTTCACCCATGTGCAGCTGATGCCCATCAGCGAGCATCCCTTCGATGGCTCCTGGGGCTACCAGACGCTGGGCATGTACGCGCCCAGCGCCCGCTTCGGTCCGCCCGAAGGTTTCGCGCGCTTCGTCAAGGCCTGCCATGACCAGGGCCTGGGCCTGCTGCTGGACTGGGTGCCGGCCCACTTCCCCATGGACGCCCACGGCCTGGCCGAGTTCGATGGCACGCGCATCTACGAATACGCCGATCCCAAGGAAGGCTTCCACCGCGACTGGAACACGCTGATCTACAACTTCGGCCGCACCGAGGTGCGCGAGTTCCTGATCGGCAGCGCCACCTACTGGATCGAGCGCTGGGGTGTGGATGGCCTGCGCGTGGACGCCGTGGCCAGCATGCTCTACCGCGACTACTCGCGGCCGGCGGGCGAATGGATCCCCAACATCCGCGGCGGCCGTGAGAACCTCGAAGCCATCTCCATGCTGCGCGAGATGAACGAGCATGTCGGCGAGATCGAAGGGGCCATCTCGGTCGCCGAGGAGAGCACCAGCTTCCCCGGCGTCTCGGCGCCCACCTACGCCGGCGGCCTGGGCTTTCACTACAAGTGGAACATGGGCTGGATGAACGACACCTTGCGCTACATGGCCGAGGACCCGATCAACCGCCGCTGGCATCACGACAAGATGACCTTCGGCCTGATCTATGCGTTCAGCGAGAACTTCATGCTGCCCATCTCGCACGACGAGGTCGTGCACGGCAAGGGCAGCATGCTGGCCAAGATGCCGGGCGACGACTGGCAGAAGTTTGCCAACCTGCGCGCCTTCTACGGCTTCATGTGGGGCCACCCGGGGAAGAAACTGCTCTTCATGGGCCAGGAGTTCGCCCAGCGCCAGGAATGGAACCACGCCGAGTCCCTGCCCTGGGGCCTGCTGGAGGACGACCGCCATGCCGGCGTGCAGCGCCTGGTGCGCGACCTCAACAAGCTCTACCGCGACCACACGGCCCTGCACCGGCTGGACTGCGACCCGGGCGGCTTCGAGTGGATCAGCGCCCACGACGCCGAGCATTCCATCTATGCCTGGGTGCGCCGCGACGGCACGGGCCGCATGGTTATCGTCGTCTGCAACATGACGCCGGTGCCGCGCGAGGGCTACTCCCTGGGCGTGCCCGACGGCGTGACGGCCTGGAAGGAAGCGCTCAACACCGATTCCGCCTATTACGGCGGCAGCAACATGGGCAACGGTGTCGCCGCCGCGGGCCTGCCGGTGCAGGCGCATCCTGCGCATGGCAAGCGCCTGTCGATCACGATCAACCTGCCGCCGCTGGCGACCCTGTTCTTCGTTCCGATCTGATTTACTCATGCCGAACAACCTAGCCACAGAGGCACAGAGACACAGAGGAAGTCGTTTCTCCGTGCCTCTTTGCCTCTGTGGCGGTGTTCCGCGGTTTCGCTGAATGGCCCACCTCCCCGATCTACAACCCGGCTGGCACGAGCCGCTGGGGTCGCTCGCCCGTGACGGCGGCGTCAACTTCGCCTTTGCCAGCGAGAACGCGACGCGCATCGAACTCTGCGTCTTCGATGGCGAAGGCCAGCGCGAGCTGCGCCGCTACAGGCTCGACGGCCCGCACGACGGCGTCTTCCACGGCTTCCTGCCCGGCGTCGGCGCCGGCCTGGTCTATGGCCTGCGTGCGCACGGCCCCTATGCGCCAGAGCAGGGCCACCGCTTCAATCCGCACAAGCTGCTGCTGGACCCGTACGCGCGCGAGATCGTCGGCCACTTCGGCTGGCGGGCCGAGCACCATGGCTATGAGCTGGGCCACCCGGACGGCCCGCGCTCGCTGGATCACCGCGACAATGCGACCCAGGCGCTGAAGGCGCGCGTGGCGCCGGCGCCGGTCATGCATTCGCGGGCGCACCGCCCGCGCCGCACGCCTGCCGAGGTCGTGCTTTATGAAGTCCACGTCAAGGGCTTCTCCAAGCTGCTGCCCGGCATGCCGGAGGAGCTGCGCGGCACCTATGCCGGCCTGGCGCATCCCGCGTCCATCGCCCACTTCAAGCGCTTGGGCGTGACGACGCTTTCGCTGCTGCCGGTGCAGTACTGCATCGATGAACCCCACCTCGCCGAGCGCGGCCTGCACAACTACTGGGGCTACAACACCCTGGGCTTCTTCTGCCCCGACCCGCGCTGGGCCAACGCCTCGCACCGCAACGACCCGACCGCCGTGACGGCCGAGTTCCGCCGCATGGTGGATGCGCTGCATGAAGCTGGCCTCGAGGTGGTGCTCGACGTGGTCTACAACCACACGCCCGAAGGCAACGAGTTCGGCCCGACGCTGAGCTTCCGCGGCCTGGACAACAAGACCTGGTATCGCCTCGTTGCCGATGACAGGAGCCGCAACGAGAACCTGACCGGCTGCGGCAACACCGTCAACTGCGCCCATCCGCGTGTGACCCAGTTCGTGCTGGACTCGCTGCGCTACTGGGTGGCCGAGATGGGCGTCGACGGCTTCCGCTTCGACCTGGCACCGGTGCTGGGCCGCACGAACCAGGGCTACGACCCCAACGCGGCCTTCTTCACGGCCTTGCGGCAGGACCCGGTGCTGGCCGGCGTGCACCTGATCGCCGAGCCCTGGGACGCGGCCTACGACGGTTACCAGGTAGGCCGCTTCCCAGGCCGCTTTCTGGAGTGGAACGACAAATTCCGCGACGCCGTGCGCGGCTATTGGCTGGGTGCGGGCCCGGGCGTGGGCCGCGGCGAGCTGGCGCGGCGCTTCATGGCCTCCAGCGACGTCTTCCATCACGGCCAGCGCCTGCCGACGGCCTCGGTCAACTTCGTCGCCGTGCATGACGGCTTCACGCTGGCCGACCTGACGAGCTTCAGCAGCAAGCACAACCACGCCAACGGTGAAGAGAACCGCGACGGCCGCGACGGCGAACTGGCCGCCAACTTCGGTGTCGAAGGCCCGACCGAGGACACCGCCATCAACGCCACCCGCGAGCGCGTGCGCCGTGCGCTGCTGGCCACGCTGTTGCTGGCCCAGGGCACGCCCATGCTGTGTGCCGGCGACGAGATCGGCAATGGCCAGGGCGGCAACAACAACGCCTACTGCCAGGACAACGCCATCACCTGGTTGAACTGGGATCAGGCCGAAGGCCGCACCACCGAGCTGGTCGCCCAACTGCTGGCCCTGCGTGCCGCCGAGCCGCTGCTGCGCCACCCGCGCTGGTTCGCCGCCGGCCCCGGCGAGGCCAGCATCGCCTGGTACGCCCCCAGCGGCCACGAGATGACACCGCATGACTGGCACGACGCCGGCCAGCGCGCCTTCGGTGCCCAGCTGCGCGAGGCCGATGCCAGCGCGCCACGGCTGATGATCGTCTTCAATCCCGACCCGGCGCCTTTGCCCTTCCTGCTTTGCAACGGGCCCTGGCAACTGGTGCTGGACAGCAGCGGCGAGTCCGCCGCGCCCCTCGTTCTTCCCGGCCAGCCGCTGAATGTGCCGGCCCGATCTCTTCTTGTGCTGAGCAGGGTCGGTTGACGCTACGGGAAGCAGATGCGTTGCCACTCAAAAGCCCGCGAGCAAGGCGCGAAGTCGAAGCTGGGGTCATCCCCAGCGAGGCTGCGTAACGCTGCGCGCGGGCTTTTGAGTGACAACCCTTCGGGAGAGGGCCTGCGCGGGCGCATGGCGTTGTTGCGCGCCTGGCCTGGGCATGAGCCCAGGCGGCAGCACACGTCTAGCCCTGCGCCGCGCAGACCCTCTCGCATTGCTTCCCGTAGCGTCAACCGACCCTTATGAACCTGAACCAACGCTCCTCGGGTGTGCTGCTGCACATCACCTCGCTGCCCGGCCCGCACGGCATGGGCGACTTCGGCCCCGATGCCTACCGCTTCGTCGACTGGCTGCAGTCGGCCGGCCAGAGCGTCTGGCAGCTGCTGCCGACGACGCCCATCGGCCCCGGTGACAGTCCTTACCAGGGCGTGTCGGCCTTTGCCGGCAGCCAGTGGATGGTGGCGCTGGAGCCGCTGATCGCCAAGGGCTGGCTGGCCAAGCCGCAGGTGCCCGCCTTCAACGGCAGCCTCATCAACTACGGCGAAGTCACGCCCTGGCGCGAGCAGCAGCTGCGCGCGGCGGCCAAGGGCTTCTTCGCCAATGCGGTGGATGCCGACCGCATCGCCTTCGCCAAGTGGTGCCTGGAGGCGCAGAGCTGGCTGGACGACTATGTCCTCTTCATGGCCATCCGCTCGCCGCTGAACGGCCAGCCCTGGTGGGAATGGAGCGAAGGCCTGAAGAAGCGCGAACCCAAGGCCATTGCCCAGGCGCGCAAGGACTACGCCGACGAGATCGCCTTCTGGCAGTTCGTGCAATGGCAGTTCGACGTGCAGATCGCTGCGCTGAAGAGCTATGCCAACGAGCACGGCGTGCACCTCATGGGCGACCTGCCCATCTTCGTGGCCCATGACAGCGCCGACTGCTGGTCGCGCCCCGACCTGTATTACCTCGACAAGGACTTCCAGACCACCGTTGTCGCCGGATGTCCGCCCGACGACCTCGGCCCGCTCGGCCAGCGCTGGGGCAACCCGCTCTATCGCTGGGACAAGATGGCCGCCGAAAACTACGCTTGGTGGACTGCGCGCGTTCAACGTGCATTGACCCAGGCCGACGTGTTCCGCATCGACCATTTCCGCGGCTTCGCCGGCTACTACGAGATCCCGGCCAGCAGCCCCGACGCCACGAAGGGCCAATGGCTCAAAGGCCCGGGCATGCCGCTCTTCGACGCCATCAAGAAGGCCCTCGGCCCCCTGCCCATCGTGGCCGAGGACCTGGGCTTCATCACCGACGACGTGCACGAACTGCGCGACGGTTGCGGCTTCCCCGGCATGAAGATCCTGCAGTTCGCTTTCGGCGCCGAGGGCGACCACGAGTTCCTGCCGCATATGTGGCCCACCACCTCGGTGGCCTACACCGGCACCCACGACAACGACACGGTGCGCGGCTGGTGGAACAGGGCCTTGCCCCGCGAGCGGGCCTTTGCCGGCTCCTATCTCGCCTGCAACGAGCAGGACGTGCACTGGGCCATGATCCGCGCCTGCGCCAACTCGGTGGCCAACATGGCCGTCTACCCGCTGCAGGACGTGCTCGGCCTGGACAGCGCCCACCGCATGAATGTGCCCGGCATCCTGGGCGGCAACTGGGGCTGGCGCTTCCACTGGGACATGCTCGGCGGCGAGCCCGCGCGCGTGCTGGGTTTGATCACCGCGGCATCCGGCCGCGGGCCTTTTGAGCTGCTGCGCCTGCCCTGAACGCGTTTATTCCATACCCGATCCCCGCGAACCGGGGGGCGTTTTCGCCCCCCTAGGTTCATCAATCCGGCGGGATTGACGCCATTACGCACGGGTACCTTGGCTAGTATTTGCGGGTTTTCACTGGGCGCCTCGCCCGGTGGTTCGGAGGAATAGAAATCATGAAGCTGAAGTCTCTTGCCGTCGCTGCGGCCCTGCTCGTTTCCGGTCTGGCCAGCGCTGCCGTCGTGAACATCAATGCCGGCACCTACACGCTGAGCTATGACGATGCCGCCGCCAGCGATTTCGTGCTGGGTGCCTGGAACCCTAGCGGCTTCGAATGGAGCTTCAAGGATGCGACCGTGCAGTCGTTCGGCACCGGCGTCGTGTCCAAGGATCTGCTGCTGCCCCAGTTCACCGTGACGGCGAACGCGGGCTGGAATCTCGGCAACACGCTGACCAGCACCGCTGGCAATGTGGTCTTCTTCGAAGCCGGTCCCGCGGCCTCCACCAGCTTGACGGCTGGCGGCACGCTGAGCGTGGGTGGTTCGACCTTCGTGCTGCCGCAGACGGCGCTGAACAAGTCGGCCAACGGCTATTTCGTTGGCGCGACGTCGAACGCCCTGAACGACGCCACGGCCTTCACGATCAAGGACGTCAAGCTGGTGCTGACGGCCGATGCCGGTGCAAGCAGCTTTGCCGGCATCAGGGCTCAAAGCCAGAACAAGCTGAGCTATGCCTTCACGGCCGAAGCCGTGCCGGTGCCCGAGCCGCAGACCTACGCGCTGATGCTGGCCGGCCTGGCTGCCGTCGGCCTGATCGCGCGCCGCCGCCAGCCGCGCTGATCGGCTGCGCCGCATGAAGAAGGGCTCCGCGAGGAGCCCTTTCTCGTTTTCAGCGCGCGATCTCGAGGATCAGTGGACTGCGTGGCGGGGCCATCAGCGTGGCACCCAGCTTGAACGCATGGCCGTTCAGCACATCGCGTGCGCTGTCGCCCGCGGCCAGCCTTTCGCTGAAACGGCTGACCGCAAGCTCCACCGGCTTGCTGCCCTTGTTCAGCACCACCATGACGGTGCGACCGCCGCCGTAGCGGAAAAAGACGTAGCAGCCTTCCAGCGGCGCGTACTGCATCAGCGCTCCGTCATGGATGGTCGCGGCCTCCTTGCGCCAGTTGAAGAGGCGGCGCGTCCAGTCCTGCATCTCACGCTGCTCGGCCGTCAGTCCGGCGCCTGTGAAGGCGCTCACCGCATCGCCTGGCCAGCCGCCGGGCATGTCGGCGCGGACGCGGCCGTCGTCGCGTTCCACCGGGCTGCGCATCAGCAGCTCGCTGCCGTAGAAGAGCTGAGGGATGCGTCGCGTCGTCGCCAGGTAGGCGAGGGCGATCTTGGTGAGTCCGACGTCGTTCTTCAGCAGCGAGAACAGCCGCGGCGTGTCGTGGTTGCCGTCAAACAGCACCAGATTGGCCGGGTCGGGATAGACGAAGTCGTGGGCCAGGCCTTCGTAGAGCTTGGTCAGGCCGGTGTGGGGGCCGTCTTCCTCGGTCAACGCGGCCAGCAGATTCGTCTGCAGCGGGAAGTCCATCAGGCTGGGCGCATACGACACATAGCCGTCGTGGTTCTTCTTGCCGCGCTGCCAGTAGGACACGACGGCGGGATGGGGGCTCCATTCCTCGCCGACGATGTTCAGCCGCGGGTACTCCTGCATGACACGGGATGACCAGCGGGTCAGGAAGTCACGGTCGGAGTAGGAGTAGGTGTCGGTGCGTATGCCCGACAGGCCGTAGCGCTCGATCCACCACAGCGTCATCTGCGTCAGATAGGTGGCCAGTTCGGGGCGGCGCTGGTTGAGGTCGGGCATGCCGGGAACGAACCAGCCGTCGGTGAAGCGCTTGCGGTCTTCGGCCGAGGCATAAGGGTCCTGCAGCGTCATGCGCGCGTGATGCGTCTCTGTGTACTGCGGCCAGGTATTGACCCAGTCCGCCGCAGGCAGGTCGGCCATCCACCAGTGGCCGCCGCCAATGTGGTTGAGAACGACGTCCTGGATGACGCCGACGCCCTTGGCCTTGGCTTCAGTGACGAAGGCGCCGAAGTCGTCGTTCGTGCCGAAGCGCGGATCGATCTTGTAGAAGTCCGTCGCCGCATAGCCGTGATAGCTGTACTGGGCGCTGTTGTTCTCGACCAGCGGTGTCGGCCAGACTTGCGTGAATCCCAGGCCGGCGATGTAGTCCAGGTGCTGGCGCATGCCCGCCAGGTCGCCGCCGTGCCGGCCGCCGGGCTCGCCACGCTGGATGCCTTCCTTCATGCCGGCCTGCTGGCCGCTGCCGCCGTCCTTTTCACCTTTGGCGAAGCGGTCGGGCACAACGAGGTAGATGGCGTCCTTGGGGCCGAAACCCTGGCGCTCGGCCGAGCCGCGCGCACGCGCCAGCAGCGGGTAATGCAGGGTGCGGCCCGCGACGGTCAGCGCCAGCTCGCCCGCCTGGGTGCCAGGCGCGATGTCGAGGTCGATGAAGAGGTAGTTGGCGCTGGTGGCGCGGTGGCTGCGTTGCAGCGTCACGCCGGGATAGGGCGCCAGCGTGGGCTGGGCGTCGGCAATGCCCTGGCCGTGCAGCATCAGCTGCAGGGAGGTGTCGCGCATGCCGACCCACCAGTTCGGTGGTTCGACGTGTTCAAGGCCGGCGGCCGCAGTGTTCAGGCTCATCAACAAGGCAGTGGTCAGGGTGATCAGGGCTTTCTTCATGGCGCTTCCAGTCGGTAGACGCGCAGCGAGAGCGGTGGCAGCGTGGCACGCGTGCGAGGTGCGGCAGCCGCCTTGGGATAAAGAGGGCGGGCGCGGGCCGGCAGGTTGATGGCGGCCGGCGTGTCGCCATAGTTGATGGCGACAAAGACGCGCTCCTTGCCCTGCACGCGCTGGAAGGTCCAGACGGTGCCGTCGACATGGTCGGCTTCATAGCGCCCCAGCGTCAGTGCCGCAGACGCACGGCGCAGCGCGATCAGCTCGCGATAGAAATTGAACAGCGAGCCCGCATCGCGCTGCTGGCTTTCGGCGTTGTGGGCGCTGCGGTTCAGCGCCAGCGGGCGGAAGGGTTGGGCCGTCGTGAAGCCACCCGCCGGCGTCCAGCTCATCGGCGAGCGCAACGGGTCGTCGCCCTTGCCGTCGATGCCGGCCTGGCCGATCTCCTCGCCGTAGTAGACGAAGGGCGTGCCGGGCAGCAGCAGATAACTGGCGGCCGCCAACCGGTAGCGAGCCTCGTCGCCGTGCAGCTGGTCCCAGACGCGCTGGCCGGTGAAGATGTCGTGGTTGTGCAGAAAGGTCGCCATCGTCGGCGACATGGCCCGGTAGTAGTCGGCCATCTTCTGCACGGCGGCCGCGTCGCCCTTGGCCGCCTTGATCACTTCGTAATTCTGGTTGAAGGCGAAGGCGCCGCCGCACAGGTCGGGGTTGCCATAGGCGATGGGCTCGGCCGTGGCTTCGCAGACGACATAGCGGCCGGGATAGCTCTTGATCAAGTCCTGGAAATGCTTGGTCAGCACGCGGCTCTCGGGCTGATCATTCCAGTCCTTGGCATTGTTCTCGATCAGATGCGGCACGGCGTCCAGCCGGTAGCCGTCCAGTCCGCGGTTCAGCCAGAAGCGCATCGAGTCCTCGTGGTACTGCACGACCACCGGATTGCGCATGTTGAAGTCGGGCATGTGAGGCCCGAAGGTGCCGAAGAAGATGTCGGGCGAGCCGGGCGTGAAGGGGGGCAGGTCCTTCCATTCGCCGGTCCAGGCCCAGGGCTTGGCCGCCGCGTCGTACCAGGGGACCTTGCCCCAGATGTCCCAGCCCGGGCCAGGGTTGGGATTCCAGACGAACCAGTCGCGCCAGGGGCTGACGCGGTCTTTCAGGGCTTCCTGGAAAGGCGGGAACTGCCAGGACGCGTGGTTGATGACGTAGTCCATGACGATGCCGATGCCGCGTTGGTGGGCCTCGCGGATCAGCTCGTCGAAGTCGGCCAGCGTGCCGTACTGCGGCTCGATGTTGCGGTAGTCGCTCGTCGCGTAGCCGTGGTCGTGGTCGGAACTGGCCGTGATGGGCATCAGCCACAGGCCGCTGACGCCGAGCTTCTTCAGGTAGTCCAGTCGCTGCGTGAGGCCCTTCAGGTCGCCCACGCCGTCGCCATTGCTGTCCTGGTAGCCGCGCACGAAGACTTCCATGAAGACGCCGTGCTGCCAGTTCGCTGGCAGGGTGCTGGACTGTGGTTTGAACGGCACGGGCGCGATGTCGGTCTGCGCCGCGGCAGGCAGAGCCAGGACGGCGGCGAGAACGGTGCTGAGAAGGGTCTTGATCGGCATGTTCAGCGAACGACGTAGACGCGCAGGCTCTGCGCGGGTAGGGCAATGCGGACGGTGCCGGCGGCATCGGCCGAGATGTCGGCGCTGCCCAGCTTGCCCTGCAGTGAAGCATTCGCGGGCAGATCGGCGCTGACGGCCTGGGCCGCGCTGCTGCCGAAGTTGATCGCAACCAGGATCGTCTGACCAGCGGTGCGGCGCTGATACGTCAGCACGGTGTCAACGGCACTGGCATTGATGTAGGCACCGTCGCGCAGGGCCGGCAGGGTCTTGCGCAGGTCCAGCAGGGCGCGGTAGTGGTTGAGCAGAGAGTCTGGGTCGGCCTGTTGGGCCGCGACGTTGTGGGTCGTCGCGTTGGCGGCCAGGGCGCGATAGGGCGTCGCCGTCGAGAAGCCGGCGTTGGCGGCGCCGGACCAGCTCATCGGCGTGCGGATGGCCGCGTCGCCGCTGAGGGACGTGGCGCCGCGCATGCCGATTTCTTCGCCGTAGTAGATGAAAGGCGTGCCCGGCAGCAGCAGATAGGCGCTGGCCGCGAGCTTGAGCTGGGCGAGGTTGCCGTTGAGCTGGTCGGCCGGGCGCAGGCCCGCGAAGCTGTCGTGGTTGGACAGCATGGGGGCCATGCCCGGCTGTGCCGTCTTGAAGTAGTTGGCGAGACTGGCGACGGAAGAGACCTGGCCCCTGGCCGAGCCCATCAGCGCGTTCTGCAGGTCGAAGGCGAAGGCGCCGCCGCAGGCTGTAATCGCGCCGAAGCCCTGCGGATCGGCCGGGGCCTCGCAGACCATGGTGCGGCGCGCATAGCCATTCAGCAGCACGCGCATCTCGTTCATCAGCGTGTAGTTGCGCGGTTGGTCTTCCCAGGCGCTCGGCCCGTTCTCGACCAGGTTGCCGACGGCGTCGAAGCGAAAGCCATCGACGCCGCGGTTCAGCCATAAGCGCAGCGCGTTCTTGTGGAAGTCGACGACCTCGCTCTTCAGCAGGTTGAAGTCGGGCATCTGATCCCAGAACGGCGCGTAGTAGGCGCCGTTGGCCGTGCTGCGCCAGGGGTTGCCGCCGTAGATGCTCCAGCCCGTCGGTGCCGGGTTCTGCCAGACATACCAGTCGCGCCAGGGGTTGGTGGCCGAGTCCTTGGCGTTGACGAACAGCGGGTGCTGGCCGGCGCTGTGGTTCATCACGTGGTCGAGGATGACGCCGATGCCGCGCGCATGCGCCTGCTTGATCAGCTCGTCCAGGTCGGCCAGCTTGCCGTAGGCCGGCTCGATGTCGCGATAGTCGGCCACCGCATAGCCGTGGTCGCCGTCCTGGCTCTTGGTGACGGGCATCAGCCAGATGCCGCCGACGCCCAGGTCCTTCAGGTAGTCGAGGCGGCTGATCAGGCCGCGCAGGTCGCCGATGCCGTCGCCGTCGCTGTCCTGGTAGCTGCGCACGAAGATCTGCATGAAGGCGCCGCGCTGCCAGCCTTCGGGCAGGGGGCTGCCGGGGTCGGCTGCCGCGACGCTGCTGACATCGGGAGCGGGCAGCGGTGCCGGCGCAGGAGCTGGGGCAGGCGCGGGCGCGGGCGCTGGAGCAGGTGAGGGGCTGGGGGCTGAGCCGCCACCACCGCCGCCACAGCCTGCCAGTGCCGCCGCCGCAAGCAGGGTCGCGGCGATCGCAAATTTGTCTCCAGAGCTTCTCATGTAATCAAACTACTCGTCTTGTTTTTGCGAAGCATAGATCCGTCTCCATGATCTGCTCTATAGGGATTTCCAATCATGTAGTTTTGCTACTATTCCAAAAACACAAGGAGACCTTGATGCCCGTCCGTCCCATGCTGTCGCTGCTGTTGGGCCTGACGCTGGTCGCCACGGCGGCGCGAGCCAGCGATCTCGACGACTGCAATGCGGAGGTTCCGGCGGCGGCTGCGGCCGCGCGCCCAGCGGCCGAGGGCTATTGGTTGGACGCAAGAACGCTGCAATGGCCGGGTTTGAAGCTGCAGGCCGGCGAGAGGCTGCGGCTGTATCACGCCAGAGCAGCGGGACTGAAGGCGAGGGCCGGTGAGGCCGTCGCGGGGGCTGACGGCGTGGTGGATCTGGCGCTCAGCGCGACGGCCCTGCCCACGCGCTTTCGCTTCATTGGCGAGGGGCCGCGCGTGACCGTTCCGGCCGGCGCCGATGTCGCCGCCCTGCTGCGTGAGCAACTGCTGCTGGTGCACGAAGCGGCAGACGGTCGCGTCATCGCGGCGACGGGTGTGCAGCTGCCGGGTGCGCTGGACGATCTCTATGCATCGGCGGAAAAGGTGGTCGATTTCGGCGCCCATCCTGCCAAGGACCAAACAAGATTCGCCGTCTGGGCGCCCACGGCCCAGCGCGTCCTGTTGTGCCGCCACGCCAGCCCCGAATTGCCGGCCGTTGCCGTCGCTGCAATGCACTTGGATGCCGCTACCGGCGCCTGGCGCGCCGAACTGCCGGGTGACCTGAGCGGCCAGGCCTATCGCTATCTCGTCGATGTCGTCACGCCCACCCATGGCCGCGTGCGCAACCTCGTCACCGACCCGTATTCCGTCGCGCTGACGGCGGACTCACGCCTCAGCATCGTTGCCGACCTCGCTTCACCTGCACTCAAACCCAAGGGCTGGGACGCCGCTCCGCGCCCGGCGCGCGTGAAGGCGGCGACCGACCAGGTCATCTACGAGCTGCATGTGCGCGACTTTTCCGTCAGCGACGCCACCGTGCGCCCCGCCTGGCGCGGCAAATACCTGGCCTTCACCGAGGGTGGCTCCAACGGCATGAAGCACCTCAAGGCCCTTTCAAAGGCCGGCCTGACCGACGTGCATCTGCTGCCGGTCTTCGACCTCGCCAGCATCCCCGAGCGCGACTGCAAGGTGCCCACCGTTCCGAATGCACCAGCCGACAGTGAGGCCCAGCAGGCCGCCGTGATGGCGGTGGCGGCCAACGACTGTTTCAACTGGGGCTACGACCCCTGGCACTTCAATGCGCCCGAAGGCAGCTACGCGACCGATCCGCTCCAGCGCGTCGTCGAGTTCCGCCAGATGGTCATGGCTCTGCACCGCGCCGGCCTGCGTGTGGGCATGGACATGGTCTACAACCACATGGCTGCGGCCGGTCAGGCTCAGAAGTCGGTGCTGGACCGCCTCGTGCCCGGCTACTACCACCGCCTGAATGCCCAGGGCGAGATCGAGCGCTCGACCTGCTGCGACAACACCGCCACCGAGCACCGCATGATGGCCAAGCTGATGATCGATTCGGCGGCCCTGTGGGTGCGCGAATACAAGATCGATTCGATGCGCTTCGACCTGATGGGCCACCAGCCGCGCGAGGCCATGGAGAGGCTGCAGGCGCGCGTGAATGCCGAGGCTGGCCGGCCGGTGCAACTGTTGGGCGAGGGGTGGAACTTCGGTGAAGTTGCCAACGGTGCGCGCTTTGTGCAGGCTTCGCAGCTGTCATTGAATGGCAGTGGCATTGGCGCCTTCAGCGACCGCGCGCGCGACGCCGCCCGGGGCGGCGGCGCCGGCGAGGGCGGTGACGACAGCGTGCGCCGCCAAGGCTGGCTCAATGGCCTGGTCTATGCGCCGAATGCCTTGGGCAACGGGAAGCCTGAAGAGCTGCTGGCCGCGGCCGACATGATCCGAGCCGGCCTGGCGGGCTCACTGCGCGGCTATGAACTGAAGACCTGGCGCGGCGAGAAGAAGCGCCTGGACGCCATCCCCTACGGCGACCAGCCGGCGGGCTTTGCAAGCGAACCTGGCGAGGTCGTCAACTACGTGGAGAACCACGACAACCAGACCCTGTTCGATGTCAACACGCTGAAGCTGCCGCTGGCGACCAGCCGCGACGACCGGGCCCGCGTGCAGATGCTCGGCGCGGCCCTCGTCGCCTTCAGCCAGGGCGTGGCCTATTTCCATGCCGGCCAGGACATCCTGCGCAGCAAGAGCCTGGACCGCAACAGCTACGACTCGGGCGACTGGTTCAACCGGCTGGACTGGAGCTACCGGACCAACCATTTCGGCACCGGTCTGCCACCCCGGCAAGACAACCATGGCCAGGACGGCCGCGATTGGGCGCTGGCCCGCGAGCGCCTGGCCGACCCGTCCATCGCACCCGGCCCGGCCGAGATCGCCTGGACACGGGATGTGTTCCGCGACCTGCTGAAGATCCGTGCCAGCACGACATTGCTGCGCCTGCCGACTGCGGCGGAGATCCAGAAACGCGTCAGCTTCCCCGGCAGCGGTGCGAGCCAGAACCCGGTGTTGATCGCGACACGCATCGACGGTCGTGGCCTGGCCGGCGCGCGCTTCAAGGGGGTGATGACGCTCATCAATGTGGCGCCGACGGCGCAGGTGCTGGAGCTGCCCGCCGAAGAAGTTCAGCCCTGGGTGCTGCATCCGGTGCAGCGACATGGCACCGATCTGCGCTCTCGGGGCGCCCGCTACGTTGCCGGGCGCTTCGAAGTGCCGGCGCGCAGCGCCGTCGTGTTCGTGATGGAGTAAGACGGGCTCAGCGACCGCGCAAGCCTGTCGTGTTAGGGCTGGATGCTGCCCGGTTGCGCCGCAGATACTGGGAAGGAGATTCCAACAATAAAGCATCGAACAGTGGAGGAAAGATGCAACGTCGACACCTGGTCTGCGCCCTGGCCGTGACCCTTCTTTCGGGATGCGCGAGCGTGCAACCCGTCTTGACGCCCGAAGCCGCCGTCGATCCGAATTCGGGTTACGTCGCCGGCTTGTTCACCCGAATGAAGGCGCGTGGGTTCGCCTTCGTCATTCGAGCGGCGGACGGCGGTGCGGAATACCTGATGCCCTTGGGTGAGGACGGCAACTGGCCGACCGCCGTCAATGACCAGAGCGTGGTGATCAAGCTGCCGCCCGGCAAGTACACCATCACGCAGTGGATCACCTACGCGACCCTGACCAAGGAGGTCATGAGCCGGCGGCCGATTGCCAATCCGGTGCTGGGTCAGCCGTTCACGGTCAACGCCGGCTGCGTGATGCACCTCGGCAGCTACGACGTGACGCAGTACATCCAGAGCGGTTTTCCGACGACGACGACCCACCTGCGCATCCAGCCCCGGCGCGCCACGGAAGCGGCGGTGAAGCAGACCTTCGGCGCGGCCTATCCAAACCTGTCCAAGCAGGCCTTCCGTTGCCTGTTGTGCAGCGATACCGCGCAACTCATGCTGGCGCCCAGTTGAGCCGCTGGGCCGGGTCTTGGAACTGTTGCATCAGCGCCCATGGACCCGCTCAGGCGGCTAGGCCAGCTTGAGCAGCAGAAAGATTCCCAGCGTCACGGCGTAGCCCTTGAGGAGATGGGGCATGTGCAGCGGGACCTTCTCCACCTGGAACTTCTCGCCGATGTCGCGCTTCCACCAGGGCGTATCGGCCTGGCTCACGGGCCACAAGCGCTTGGAGCCCAGAGGGATCAAGGGGACGAAAGCAGCGACGATCCATTCGGTGACGACGTAGGAGCCGTCCTCGTCCTCATCGGCCTTGCCGTAGAAGGTGGTTCCAAAGCCGTTGATTGAGAACGCCACTGTCCCTCTCCTTGTTTGCGAATTTCCTGCAGCCTTGGTCCAGGCCATCAGGCCCGCATTTGACCTTCGAACCACGGCTGCCGCTCGGCAAAAAGTGAGAACAAATGCGGCTCCAACTGAAAAGGGCTTGGCGATGGCCAAGCCCTTTGCTTCTTCTGCGTGGCGCAGCGGTCATTCGCGGCGGGTGCGCCGCGTAGTGGAGACGAGGCCCAGGCCCAACAGCACCAGCGCCACGCTGGCTGGCTCAGGCAATGCGCCCGCTGCGCCGACCCCAAACGTCAGACTCCCGCTGACCCACTCGCCCTCGGACACGCCATTGGCGAAGTCCTTGAAGGCATCGCTGAACTCCAGGCGCAGCAGGCCATCGGCGCCGACGCTGATGCCGTAGGCGCTGAGGTCGAGGGAGCCGCTGTAGCTGCCGTTGCCGCTGTTGAAGTCGGCACCGCCCGGCGTGAAGGTGAGCAGGTTGGCGCCGCTGGAGTCGCCGAAACTGACCTGCATCTCGGCCAGCAGGCTGGGCGCGAAGGCGTTCAGCTCCAGGGCCCAGTCCAGCGAGGTCAGCAGCGCATTGGCACCGACGTCGATGAGCCAGACCGTGTTGCCGGCCTCGCCCAGCAGGTTGATGCTCTGCGCGCCGCTGACATCGACAGCGACGGGCGCGGCCTGGGCCGTCAGGCTGGCGAGGCCGAGGGTGACTGCGGCGGCCAGGTGTTGGAGTTGCTTTTTCATGGCTGGGGTCTTCAGGGGTTGGGGCGGACGACAAAGATGACGGCGGTGCGAGCCGGCACGCTGACGGTGCCGGTGCTGCGGTCAAACGTGGCCTGTCTGGCGCGTGAGTCGACGGCCGTGGCGGCGGTGTGCACGGGATGCAGTTCCAGCGCATGGCCGGCCAAGCTCGGCAGGCTCAGTTGCTTGGCCGTCTTGTCGACGTTGATGACGTAGACGAGTTCATCGAAGTTGGCGCCGGGATAGCCCACGCCGTCCAGGCGGCCGACCAGCACGGTGGCTTCCTGGCTGGAGCCAGTGTTCAGGAAGGACAGGCGCGCCTTGATGTCTTCGGCGGTGCGCAGGCGCAGCAGCGTCGTGCTCTTGCGGATGCGCAGCAGGTCGCGGAAGGCGTCACGCGTCCACGCGATGTCGGCCGCGGTCGGCTTGATCAGCGCATTGGTCAGCAGTGGTCGGGCGTAGTTCCAGTTGTCGCCGTTGTCACGCGAGGGCGGCAGGCCGATGCCGAAGTTGTTGTCCTGATAACTCCAGTCCAGGCGATTGAACCAGTCACCGCTGTCGTAGCTGTTGCGGTCCAGGCTCTTGCTGCGCAGCGTGTCGACACCGGAGTGGAAATAGGCCACGCCCTGGCTGAAGGCGTTGATGGCGCTGGCCAGGATCTGCACGCGCGCGCGGTCCTCCTTGCTGGTGCCGGTGGGCAGGCGGAAGGCGTTGTTGTCGAACAGGGTCAGGTTGTCGTGGTTCTCGATGTAGTTGACCGTCTCGCCCGGCTCCAGCACCCAGCCGGCCGGAATGCCGCCGACGTCGATCTGGTCCAGGCGCAGGTTGGCGTCCCAGCTCGTCTGCATCTGGAAGCTGCGGATGGAGCCCGCGAGGGACGCCTTGATGCGGTCGGCCTGCCACATCAGCTCGCCGCGGCTCTGGCCCGAGGCGTTGGCGTTGCTGTCGTAGAAGAAGCCGTTGACATAGCCCTGGTTGGCGACGACGGCGCTGCCGGAATCGCAGCAGCCGCCGCCGCGCACGGCGTCGCGGATGATGGGGTTGAAGCTGCCGATGCCGGAGCCGTTCAGCGACAGCATCTCGGCCTGCACGAAGCGCGCGCCATTGGCCACTTCGCCAAAGTTCCAGCCTTCGCCGAGGATCTGCACCTCGCGGCCGGTGGCGACCTTGACCCGGGCCTTCAGAGCCTCCATGACGGAGCGCGGGTGGTGGCCCATGATGTCGAAGCGCAGCGAGCTGATGCGGTAGTCACGCGTCCAGGTCACCGCCGAGTCGATCATCAGCTTGCCCATCATCAGGTTTTCGGCCGCCGTGTTCTCGCAGCAGGTCGAGCGCTCGATGCCACCGGTGGCGTTCAGGCGGTAGTAGTACTCGGGCACGACCTTGTCGAGCACCGAGCTGGCGTTCTGGCCCGACGAGGTGGTGTGGTTGAACACCACGTCCATGCCGACACGCAGGCCCACCGAGTTCAGCGCCTGCACCATGCGGCGGAACTCGACGACGCGCGTCAGCGGGTCGTTGGCATTGCTGGAGTAGCTGCCTTCGGGCGTCGTGAAATGCCAGGGGTCGTAGCCCCAGTTGAAGCAGTCGGTGCCGGCGGTGGCGGCGACGGTGGCCTGCTGCGAATCGCTGTCCGGCGCGCCGCTGGGCGAGGGCGTCGTGCAGCTCTTCTCGTTGACGCTGGCGATGTCGAAGACCGGCAGCAGGTGAACGTCGGTCAGGCCGGCGGCGGCCAGGCCGGCGAGATGGCGCATGCCGTTGGAACTGGTCTCGCCAAAGGCCAGGTATTTGCCGCGCTTGGCGGCGGGCACGGTGGCGTCGTTGATCGAGAAGTCGCGGACATGCAGCTCGTAGATGCTGAGGTCGGACGGTGCGTTCACGGTGGCGGGCGGCGTGCCGCCGTCCCAGCCGGTCGGCTTGGTCACGGCGGCGTTCAGGTCCATGACGACGCTCTGCTGGCTGCCCAGCGTCAGGCCCAGGGAATAGGGGTCGGTGACGAGGTTCTTCACCAGGCCCGTGCCCTTGACGAAGACCTGCACCTGGTAGCGGTAGGTCGAGCCCTGCAGGCTGCCGGGCTTGGCGATCTGCCACACGCCGGTGACGGCATCGCGCGTCATCGCGTCGGTCGTCGTGCGGGTCAGCAGCGGCGAGCCGTTGACGGGCGAGGTCAGCACCAGCGAGACGGCCTGGGCCGTCGGCGCCCACAGTTTGAAGCTGGTGTTGCCGCCGGCGACGGTGGCGCCCAGGTCGGGCACGTTGTTGGCAGCGGCGTAGAGGTCGTCCAGCGCGCCGGCGATCTGGGCAGTGGTGGCGTTCTGCACCTTGCCATTGGCGTCTTCCTGCACGAGCACGAGCTGCTGCTGGTGCAAGGCGGGCAGGCGGGCCAAGTCGGCGGCGCGCACATTGAAGACGGTGCCGCTGGCCACGTATTTGAAGCGCAGCGCGTTGGCGGCCGGCACCGTGCCGGTGAAGGCGTCCAGCGTGATGTAGCCGTCGGCACCCTGCACGGCGGCTTCGAGGCCGACGCTGATCTGGCCGGTGGCGGAGTAGTACAGGCGCACCGGGCTGTTGGTCGCGACGCGCGGCCACTTGACCAGGCTCTTGTTCAGCCACACGGCGCGCGCGTCGGTGCTGGAGACCTGGCGCAGGTCGGGTGGCGTGGTGTAGACGGTGGCGTCGGCCTCGACCATCCAGATCTGGCCGACCTGGTTCTGGATGTTCAGCGCGGCGAATTCGACATGGATGTTGTCGGGGCGGCCGTCCTTGTCGTTCTCGTTGGGCGGCATGCCGTGGATGATGAATTCCAGGCTCTTGCGGTTCACGTCGCCCTGGGGGTTCAGCACGGGGATGTCGAACACGACCTCACCGTCACCGGCCGCGTAGCCAGGCATGGCGCTCAGCGCGACGGGCTGGCCCCAGTTCTCGATCGTGACGCCGGCGGGCAGGGCGGCGGCGTTCAGGCCGCTGCCGTTCCACAGGTGCAGGCCCCAGTTGGCGTAGCCTGTGTCGAAGCGCTTGTAATGCACGCGCAGGGTCTTGATGTCGGGCACCGGCAGCAGCAACGGATTGCTGGTGTAGCTGGTGCTGTCGCCCTGCAGCCGCCAGATCTCGTTGGCGCCCGCCTGCAGCGTGTAGCTTTGGTCAGCGCCGTTGTTGTCCTTGTTGTCACCGTTGTGCAGCAGGAAGCCGACGCTGCCGGTGCCGGCCGCCAGGGGCACGTCGTAGTACACGCCGAAGTCGTCGCTGCCTGCGGCATTCCAGCCGCTGTTCCAGTTCGGGCTTTGGGCTGCGTTCCAGGTATGGATCTGCCAACCGGCGTAGTCGCTGGCGGAGCGGCGGTAGTGCACGCGCAGCGATGTGGCCGGCGCGCCCGGCGTGGCCACGGCAGCGATCTTGGCGCGCGGTGTCTGCGCGCCCGGCACTGCGGCCAGCAGTTCGACCGTGCCGTCAGCGGACGGCGCGCTGTTGGCGCTGCTCAGGGTGTCCGGCGGCGCGGCGTTGCCGCCGCCGCAGCCGCCGAGCAAGGCCATCGCGCTGATGGCCAACCCTGCAATTGCCTGTCGCGCTTGCCGCGCCCAGCCTGCCCATGCCTTCATGTCCGTGCACTCCTTGGAAGTGCGCGGATGCTATTGAAGCAAAACTACAAAATGAAGATGGTGGAATCCCGAGGAGAATTTCACGAATGATCGCTGTGCAAGTGAAGATCACTCAGGGATTTACAAAGATCTTTTCGACTGGGTTGTAGTTTTATTTCATTTTTTATTGGGGGAGAGTTGGGGATGGGCGCGAGATGTGACCGTGATGGATTTCGTGAGGATGACTCACGACATGCTGGCGGCGCAGGACTAAGCTTCAGCCAGGAGACTGCCCGCAGAGCAGGAGAGCTGCCATGAACAAGATCCGCACCTTGTGCGCCGCGTTGACGCTGATCGCCACGGCGGCCGGCCTGAGCGGCTGCGCTGTTGAGACGAAGGCGCCGCCACCGACCGATGTTTTCGTCGACGCGGCCTTCAAGCCGCCCAGCGTCAAGATCGATGCGGAGGAAGCCCTGGCATTCAGCCCGGCGATGCAGCGGTTCGCCGAGACCGAGATGGCCAGCGAGATCCGCAACAAGGGCCTGCGCGACGGTCTCATCGACGCCCTCTACACCAAAGGCCGGCTGCAGCTGGACTACGACGCCGAAGCCACGCGCACCGCGGCCGAGGCCTTCGACGCGCGGCGCGGCAACTGCATGTCGCTGGTGCTGATGACGGCCGCCTTCGCCCGGCACTTCAACATGCCGGTGCGCTTCAACAGCGTCTACCTGGAGGAGAGCTGGACCCGCTCCAACAACATCTTCTTCGTGGCTGGCCATGTCAACATCAGCTTGGCCCGCCCGCTGGCCAGCGGCCGCACGACGGTCTTCGGGGATCCCGAGCTGATGACCATCGACTTCCTGCCGCCGGACCAGGTGCGTGGCCATCGCGGCCGCGTCATCGACGAGTCCACCATCCTCGCGATGTTCCTGAACAACCGCGCCGCCGAGGCGCTGACGGTGGGCCAGGTCGACGACGCCTACTGGTGGGCGCGTGCCGCCATCAAGACCGACTCGCGCTGGCTGTCGGCCTACAACACCCTGGCCGTGCTCTACCGCCGCAAGGGCCTGATGAACGAGGCCGAAGCGACGCTGCGCCTGGTGCTCGAGCGCGAACCGCTCAACACCCAGGCCATGTCCAACCTCATCCTGGTGCTGAGCGACACCGGGCGCGGCAAGGAGGCCGAGGTCTATGCCAACCAGCTGGCCCAGATCCAGCCGGTGCCGCCCTACAAGTTCTTTGACGAAGGCCTGGTCGCCATGAGGGCCGGCGAGTTTGCGACCGCACGCCAGCTCTTCCGCAAGGAGGTGGCGCGCGCCGCCTATGTGCCCGAGTTCCATTTCTGGCTCGGCCTGGCCAACTACGGCATGGGCGATGTGTCCGGTGCGCGCGGCGAGATCGCCAAGGCGCTGGAGAACAGCGCAACGGTGAAGGACCGCGAGATGTACGGCGCGAAGCTGGCCTGGCTCAACGAGATGCGCGAGCAGCAGTTGCAGCAGCGGCAGCAGCGCATTCCGCTGCGCGGATCGGCCGGGTCCTAGGTCGGCGCGGCCCGCGTCGGGTCAGATCGGAGCGAGCCCGTGCCGGGTCAGATCGGAGCGAGCCCGTGCCGGGCTCGGGCCCGGGCGCAGGCATCGTCGCCAATGCCCATGGGCGCGCGCTCGCCGAACTCGCGGCAGGGCGAGGGGCGCCACTCATGGATGCCGCAGCTGGCCTTCACACCCACCTGGCCGGTGAAGGCCGCGCAGCGCGGCTGGGCGTGGTCGGTGCCGCGCATGCGCACCAGGCGGCCGGTCAATTCAACCGCCAGCCCGTCGGGCACGCGGCCGCCTTCGCTGTCCAGCTCGCTGCGGTCGAAGTCGACCCGGAAACTCGCACAGCAGGCGCCACAGCTCAAACAGGGGTTGTCACTCATCCAGCCAGTGTAGGCAGCGGTGAGACACTGGACCGATCCGATCTCATCTCTGCCCACCATGCGCGCATTTCTTGGCACCCTTCTGATGCTGGCCGCCGCGGCGTCCCAGGCCGCCGACCTGACCGTCACCGTGCTGGACCGCAACGGCAAGCCGCTGGCCGATGCTGTCGTGCTGGTCGACAGCGCCGTGCAGGGCCCGCGTCCCGCCATGGTCATGGAGGCCAGCGTCGCGCAGGAGAAGCTGCGCTTCGTGCCCACCGTCACCGTGGTCGGCCTGGGAGCCAAGGTCAGCTTCAACAACCTCGACACCTGGGACCACCACGTCATCCTCGGTCTGATGGGGGCGGGTGGCGTGTATGTCGACCCGGGCCAGAACACCCAGTTCCGCCTGGCGGGTCGCGTCGGCAGCAAGCCGCCCTCGAGCGACAGCAAGGTGCTGAGCCAGCCCGGCGCCTATCTGCTGGGTTGCCACATCCATGGCTCCATGCGGGGCCACATCTACGTGGCCGACACGCCCTGGGCCAAGCTCGGCGGCGAGGACGGCAAGGCCGTGCTGCAGGGCCTGCCGGAAGGCCCGGCCAAGGTGCGCATCTGGCACCCGGACCAGCTGGTTGATGGCGCGCCGGTGGAAGTGAAGATCGCCGCCAATGGCAGCGCGGTGTCCATCCCGACCCAGATCTCCCCCGCGCGCAAGAAGCGGCCGGCGGGCGATCCGTACTTCGGGGGCTAGTGGGCGAAGGGGTTGGCGGTCGCGAACCACAGCCCCACGCCGGTGGCGATGATGAAGGCGCCGTCGGTCACGCCCACCGCGAGGAAGAACTTGGTCTGCAGGGCGGGTGCCAGTTCGGGCTGACGGGCCATGCCTTCCAGCAGCTTCATGCTGGCCAGGCCGATGCCCAGGCAGGAACCGAAGGCCGGGATGCCGATCAGCAGGGCGACGGCGAGGGGCAGGACATCGAAGGCAGGCATCTCAATAACTCCTTGGTGTGTTGGCGACTAGGAGTCTGGCCGCGTCATGACGGCGCGTCGATGACCTCGGAGGTCGTTGAGTTCAGTGGGCAGCCGGTTCGCGCACGACCGTGACCGTGCAGTCCGACTCGGCCACCACCTGGCCCGACACGCTGCCCAGATAGCGCCGCAAGGCCGATGCACCCCGCGCGCCCATGACGATGTGATCCACGCCATTGCGGTGGGCGAAATCGATGATGGCGCCGGCCGCGTCGGGCGCCTCCAGCACATGGAAGGTCAGCCGGCCGTCGTCGAGGTTGAGCGCCTTGCTGATGGGGCGTGCCCAATGCTTGAGGGCGATGAGCTGCTTCACGTGCACGCTCTGGCCATGCTGGTCGGTCAGCTCGTCGATGCCGATGCGATTCACGCGCATGACGGACACGCAGGCCAGGCGGGCGCCGGCTTCGGTCTGCACGATGCGACGCACCGTCTCGCAGAGCTGCGTCAGCAATTCGGGCGTGGCGTGGTCGACGTCCACCGCCGCCATGACGATGGGGCTGCGCGCCAGTTGCTGGCCGACGGGTGCGGCGGCGGGCGGTTCGGAACCCAGCGCAAAGAACCAGCGCTTGAACCGGGTCATGGCGTTGCCCACCTGCAGCTTCTCGGCCCGCGCCGTCAGCGCCACGCCGCCGGGTTCGCGCAGGTCCAGGGCGAGCTGGGCGGCGCTCTGGTAGCGGCGCTCGGGCCGGACCTCCAGGCAGTGCAGGATGATTTCCTGCAGCCAGGCCGGGAGCTCGGCCCGGATGGCCCGCGGCGGCACCGGCTCGACGAAGAGGCGGCGGCGCAGGCCGCGCACCGAGTTCGGCTGGCCGAAGGGCCGTTCGCCGGTGGCCAGGTGGTAGAGCATGACGCCGAGGGCGAACAGGTCGCTGCGCGGGTCGTTGCGCACGAACTGCACCTGCTCCGGGCTCATGTAAGGGCCGGTGCCCATGGGCAGGGTGAACTCTTCCTCCAGCAGGTCGGGCAGCTGGTCGTGGCGGCTCAGACCGAAGTCCACCAGCACCGCGGTGCCGTCGGGGCGGAACATGATGTTGCTGGGCTTGATGTCCAGGTGCACCACATGCTGGCGGTGCAGGGCCGCCAGCGCCGTCGCGACGCGGGCGCCGATGTCGGCCACCTCCTCGGGCGGCAGCGGCGCATCGTCCAGGCGCGGGCGCAGCGTGTCGCCCGGGATGCGCTCCATGACGATGAAGGCCTGCTTGGTCCAGTCGCCGCGGGCGACGAAACGCGGCACATGGGGGCCGCTCAGTTGCGGCATCAGCATCTGCTCGACCTCGAAGCCGACGATGGTGGCCGGGTCCTCGCCGCCCTTGATGCGCGGCACCTTCATCAGCAGCTCGAGCCCGTCTTCGCCGTCACCGTCCACACGGCTGACCCGCCAAAGATTGGCCATGCCGCCCTGATGCAGCTTCTCTTCGAGCCGGAAGCCGTCCAGCACCTGGCCGGCCTCAAGAGGCATGTGGGGCGCGGGCGAGCCGGGGGCGGTCGTGGTCATCACTCGCCGCGGGTGAGACGGGCCGCGAGGCGCTCGGCGATCAAGGTCGGCAGCTCGGTGGCGCGCAGGGCCGCCACGGTCGCTTCGACGTCATAGGCCACGCGCCGGAAGGTGATGCGGGCATCGTCGAGGTCGGACTTCCCCGGGTTCATCAAGGCATAGCAGGCCGCCGGGTTGCCGTCGCGCGGCTGGCCGCAGGAGCCGGGAATGGCCAGCCACTGGCGGTGGGCCGGCAGCGGCATGGGCACGCCGGCCACGGGCCGGAAGTCGCCCGCCTTGCCGGTGCCCGACAGGTGAAAGAGCATGGGCTCGTGCATATGGCCGCAGACCTGGATGCGGGCCGGGCTGGCGTGCAGGCTCTTGACCGCCTCGGCGCGCCCCTGGATGTACTCCCAGCCGCTGGGCTCGAAGGCATTGGCGTGCACGAACAGGCAGCGCCCCGGCTCGCCATGGGCCTGCAGCGGCAGCCGGCTCAGGAAGCGCAACTGATCCTCGTTCAGCTGGGCACGAGTCCAGTCGATGACGGCGCGGGCGTCGGGATGCATGCCCGGATGGCTGCCATGGGCCACCGCCTCGTCATGATTGCCCTGCACGGCGATGGCGCCGTCGGCCACCAGGGCCATGACCTGGTCGACCACCCAGGCCGGATCGGGCCCGTAGCCGACGAAGTCGCCCAACAGCGCATAGCGCGTGGCGCCCTGGGCCCGGACGTCGGCCAGGACGGCCTGAAACGCCTGTTTGTTGGCGTGAATGTCTGTGATGAAAGCCCAACGCATGGGGCGCAGCTTGCCACGAAGCGCTGACGCCGGGCCGACACGCGTTCAGAGGCTTGCCAGATCGGGGCGGATGCGGGCCAACGCGTCGAGCAGTTGCCGGGCCGCGGCCGGGTCGCGCGGGGCCAGGGCTTGCGCAATGCGCCGCAGGGGCTCCGCGGCCGGTCGGAAGTCGGGGCTCTGGCGCAGCACGGCCAGCAGCGGCGGGCCGACGCGAGCCAGCATGACGGCGGGGTCGGCGCTTGGCGTGGTGTGCCGGCCCAGGTCGAGATAGTCGCGGCGGGCCTGGGTGTAGGCGGTCAGGCGCTGGGCGAGGGCGGTGTCGGGCGTTGCCAGCAAGGCGCTCGCGTCGAGCTGCAATTGGCCCAGCAGCGCCAGCAGGCGGTCGCGCGGTGCCGAGTCGGGCGCGTAGGTGATGCGCGGCGCGCGGGAGGCCACCCAGGGGTGGTCGTCGGTGTTCAACGGCGCATCGGCGGCAAAGCGCCGCAGAGCGGCGGGGTCGGTGATGAAGCTGCCGAGCACGGCGAAGTCGTCGTCCAGGCCGAAGCGGGCTGCCAGTTCGGGCAGGGCATGGGGCGCAAAGCGTGTGGCGCCGGCGCGGCCGACCAGGCCCAGGGTGGGTGTGTCCAGGCTGTTGCTGGCGAGCAGGGCGGCGCCGTCGGGGAAGGCCTGCAGGAAGGCGGCCGCGATGCTGCGCAGCGTGTCGAGATCGAGCTGGTGCAGGGGCAGCCATTGGCAGAACAGGCCATCGGCCGTGAGCCGTTCGCGCACGGCGCGGAAATGCTCGACCGTGTAGAGCGCCCCCGAGCCACTGCGCGCGGGATGGAAGTTGTCGGAGACGATGACGTCGTAGCGCCTGTCAGCGGTGCGCACATAGCGGCGCGCATCGGCCGCCATCAAGTGAGGCGCGGGGCCCCCGCCCATTCCCGCCAGAGCGGAACGGAACAACGCCGAGGCCTCGATGACCTCGGGCAGCAACTCGACGGCATCGACCTGCAGGCCCGGCAGCCGCGCGGCCACGCCCGAGGTGATGCCCGAACCCACGCCGAGGAAGAGGGCGCGCTGCGGCGCCGGGTGCAGCAGCAGCGGCAGCAAGGCCTGGCGGCCGTCGACGAGGACGGTGGCGCTGCTGCCTTCCTGCTGGCGGTTGTTGATGCGCAGTCGGACGACGCCGGCTTCGTCCTCGACGACGCTGACGGCGGCCATGGCGCCGTCGCGGTAGCTCAGCACGTGGCCGCCTTCAGGGAGGTCGACGAAGGCCAGCGGCGGCGCAAAGGCGGCCAGTGCCGCGGTGACGCCGGCCGGCAGCCACCAGGCCGGGCTGCGCCAGGCCGGCATCAGCAGCAGATAGCCGGCCGCAACACCCAGCAGGGCCAGCTTCGGCCCCAGCGCCGTGGCCAGAACAACGCCGAAGAACGGCGCCGCCGCCATGGCACCGAGGGTGTTGACGCCCAGGGCCCGGCTGAGGGGAATGCCGGCCTTGGCCGCGTCGGCGCTGAGCTGGCAGAAGACGGCGCCCATCAGCAGTGTCGGCAGGGCAAACACGGCGACGGCGAGCAGGGCCTCGGTGGTCAGTGCGGCGGTGAAGGTCTCGGGCTGCAGGACCTGCTTGATGGACTCGGCGCTCCACAGCGCCGCCATGCCCAGCAGGCAGCTCAGGGCCAGAGCCTGCAGCAGGCGCGGCGTGCTGCGCAGCCCCGGCCAGCGCGCAAAGGCCGCGGCACCGAGGGCGCTGCCGGTCAGGTAGACGGCCAGCAGCAGGGCGAAGGTGTAGATGGTGTCCTCGGCGACCTGGCTGAGCACGCGCACCGCCAGCACCTCGTAGGCGATGCCGAGCAGGCCGGTGGCTGCGAGCAGCCTCAGCGGCCGGTTGGACTGCCATGGTCCGAGAGCTGGCATGGGCCGGGCTCGCAGCGCCACGCGGGCCAGCAATGCGCAGCTGAAGTTGAGCGCCACGCAAAAGCCGGCGCTGGCTGTCAGCCCCCAGGCAGGGATCAGCCAGAGGGCCGTCGCCAGCACGCCGGCGACCGCGCCCAGCGTGTTGGCGGCATAGAGCGGCGCGACGTCGTCCGAGCCGAGGCGGGCCATGGCTGGCAGCGTCGCGCCCATGGCGACCGTGGCCGGCAGCAGCAGCAGGAAGCTCGCGCCGAAGGCGATCGTCCAGTGCCAGAGTGGCGTCGCGTCAGGCCCGATCAGCTGCAGAGCCGCGCCGCTGGCCACCGGCATGGCCAGCATCAACACGCCGCCCCAGAGGCCGATCAGCGCCTCGCAGCCGGCATACCAGCGCAGCGGCTTGGCACTCGCCTCCACGCGCTTGCCCAGCAGCAGGGCGCCCAGCGACAAGCCACCGAAGAAGGCCGCGACGACAGCGAGCACGGCCGCGGACTCATGGCCCAGCACAAGGCCGAACTGCTGGGTCCAGACGATCTGATAGCCCAGGCCGGCAAAGCCGGACGCGGCCATCAGCAGCAAGGCGAGATGCTTCAAGCGTTGAAGCTCAAGGTGTAGCCCCAGCTTTCGAGACGCGTCGGGATGGCGTTGAACGCCAGGCTGATGCGCCGTCCGCCGGCATTGGGCGGCACGGCATGCATCAGATAGCTCGGGAACAGGACCATGTCGCCGGGCGCCGGCGCGGGACTGACCCATTTCTCGGCGTTGTAGGGGCCGGTCACCACGCCGGCGTGGTCGTTTTTCAGCGTGAAGTCATGGCCACCCGGCGACTTCATGAAGACGGTACGGGCCGAGTCGTGCGTCGCGGTCAGGTAGACGACGCCCGAGGCGAAGCTGTTGGCATGGTTGTGCATGGCCTGGCGGCCGCCGGTGTCCAGCACGTTGACCCACATCTCCTTGATGGCCCAGCCCAGCTGCTCGCCGAAGAGGTGGCGGCCGAACTCGGCGATCCGGGGCGTGATGAGGGCGGCGGCCTGCACCAGCAGCGGGCTGTCCGAGGGCTGCAGCATGCGCGTGTGGGACAGCGCGTCGGAGCTGTTGTTGGACTGCAGGGCGCGGGTCGTGAAGTGGTCGACCAGGGCGTGGACGAGAGGTTGCGGCAGCACGCCGGTCGAGCGCTGAACCGGCGTGGGAAAGAGGCCGATGACCTCGTCCGTCATGCCAGCACCGCGGCCACGCGCAGCCAGGACCAGTAGGCCGCCACCGCACCGATCATGTACAGCAGCACGGTGCGTGCACGCTGGAGGGCCGGCCAGCGGCTGGTGAAGCGCCACAGGCACCAGCAGGCGCCCACGGTCAAAAGCTGGCCGAGCTCGACGCCGACGTTGAAGGTCAGCAGCGCGACGAGCAGGTGGTTCTCGGGCAGGCCGATCTCCTTCAGCGCGCCGGCAAATCCCAGGCCGTGCACCAGGCCGAACAGGAAGGCGACGAGAGCTGGCCAACGGCGCGCCAGCGTCTCGCGCCGGTGCAGGGCCTCGCCGGCCACCAGCACGATGGACAGGGCGATGCTGGCCTCGACCGGTGCCGAACGCAGCGTCAGCCAGCCCAGCGCGCTGCACGCCAGCGTCAGGCTGTGCGCCGCGGTGAAGGCCGTGATGGTCCACAACAGGCGGCGCTGGAAGCCGACCAGGAAAAGCAGGCTGATGACGAAGAGCAGGTGGTCGATGCCGCCGAGGATGTGCTCGACGCCCAGCAGCGTGTAGGCGCTGGCGATCTCGCCCATGCCGCGCGGGTCGTTGGCGGCACCGTAGAGCTGCACCGTGGGCTGGGCCTTGGTCAGCGTATAGACGCGGCTCTCGCCGTCCAGCCAGAAGACCTTGACCATGGCGGCCGAGTAGCGCTCGCCGACGCCCTGGACGGTCAGCGGTCCCGACAGGCCGTGCGCTCCGCATCGCAGCACGGCGGCCTCGGCCACGCAGCCTTGGGGCCACACGGGCGTCAGGTCCTGGGCGATGGGGCGCTTCTCGCCGGCCATCCACTGCCACAGGAATTCGCCGCGCTGGGTCTCGCGCAGCTGCATCTCGGCCATGCTCATCTCATGGCCGAAGGCGGGCGGGGCCGCGGCCAGGGCCAGCAGCCAGATCAGCAGGCGCTTCATTTGGCGGCGGCCTCGACCTTGATGGTGTACTTCTTGGCCAAAGCGGCCACGGCGGCGCTGCGCTGTTCGGACAGGGTCGCGTCGGTCCAGTCCTGCTGCACCCCATTGCGCAGGGCCTCGAAGCTGGCGGGCCTGGCGCCGTTGGCGGCGTCCAGGCGCACGGCGCGCCAGCCTTCGCGGCTTTCCAGGGCCAGCCACTGACCGGGCGTGGCTGTCTCCAGGCCCTTGGCGAAGCCTTCGCCATAGCTTTGCAGCAGGTTGCTGTGCGGGCGGCCCTTGAAGACGCGCAAGCCGGCCTTGGCGTCGCCCGGCGTGCCGTTGTTCAGCGTGTCGACGAAGGCGCGCACGCTGGCCTCGCTGGTTTCGCCGGGCAGGACAGCCTCCTGGAAGTCGAAGCGGGCCGGCTCGTCGTATTTGGCGCGGTGCTGCGCGAACCAGTCGCGCAGGGTCTTGTCCTCGGCCGGCGGCAGCTTGGTGCCGCTGTCGACGACGGACAGGGCCTTGAAGATGACGCGTTCGCGGATGGCGGTGTCACCCTTGTCCAGCTGCAGGGCCAGGCCCTCACGGTAGAGAACCTCGTTGTCCAGCCAGACCTTGCGCAGGGCAGCCATCTCCCCGGCATTGGGCTCGCGGTTGCGTGTGGCCCGGAAGAGCTGGCGGGCCTCCTCGTCGACCTCGGCGCTGACGACGATCTCGTTGGCGTCACCGGCGCGGCGGTTGATCAGGTGATCGACGCCGAAGAGCAGGGTGCCCAGCAGCAGGAAGTGCAGCAGGGGTTCACGGGTCCAGGCCGGCAGGGCCGGGCGGGGCGATGACTTGAGGGCGAGGGGAGGCAGGACGCTGGACATAGCCCGCCATGCTAGGCAGCGAACAAGACAGAACGACGACAGCGGCGGGGCTGCGAGGCCCACGCCGCTGTCTTGAGGGATGCGCCGGTGGCGCTTACTTCACGCCGGCAACCAGCGTCGAGCCGCTCACTTCGACGTAGATGGGGTTGCTGTAGAACCAGAGGTCGGACCAGGCCGCGATGTCATAGGACACCGCCTTCTGGCCGTTGATCGGGTTGCTGGCTCCGGTGGCGGTGGCCAGGTGGGCCGGGCAGCCGTTGATGGTGCCGCTGGCCTGCGTCCAGTTGGCGCCGTTGGCCGGCACGTTGGTGCCCACCGTCGTGCACGGGATGCGCAGCATCGTCGTGTCGTTGGCGTTGGTGTAGACGTCGGACAGCGGGTTGCCGCTGGCATCGGTCTCATAGGGCACCGAGGCCGGCAGGTTGCTGCCGCGCAGGCGCACGTATTGCGAAGCCTGGACCGCGGGGATGCGGAAGCTCATCTTCAGGAAGGTCGTGTTGTCCACGCCCGACTGCACGGCGGTCCACGGCGTGGCGCCATTGCCGCTGAAGGTCTTCACGATGGCGGCCGACAGGTTCTTGGCGGCAGCCGGCACCGAGGCGAGGCCCGTGGTCGTGCCGTCGGTCTTGAGCCAGTTCGTGTTGCGCGGCCATTCGCCTGCGTAGTCGGCGGCGCCCGGCGTCTTGTAGCCGCTGACCATGCCACGGATCACGTCGACGTGGTCCAGCACCGGCTTGTTGATGGGCTGGTTGATGCCGACCTGGGCCAGGGACGGGTTGGGGAAGCTGTAGGGCGAGAAGTTCACGCCGTCCGGGTCGCGCAGCACGACGGCGACGACGATCTCGGCGCCCGGGCGGACGACGAGCTTCTCGCCCATGGTGGCGCAGCCGCTGGCGGTGATGTCGGTGGCCTGCGTGGCGGCGGTCACGGCCAGGGCTTCGACGGCGGCGTTGGTGCGGGCGGTCGGGCCGGCGTAGGAGGCGCAGGCGATGAAGGCCAGGCGGTCAATCAGCTGACCGGTGGACGACCAGGCGTTGCCGGTGCGCAGGCCGTCGACGATGGCTTGCGGGCGCAGCTTGTCGTTGCCGTTGCGGACCATCACGTGGGTGCGCTGGTATTCGCCGGGGTAGAAGTCCTGGCTGGAGCGGCGGTCGTCCGGGCCGAAGCTGCCGCGGTTGTGCCAGTCGGAGCTGGCGAAGAACCACCAGTTGCGGCCTTCGCCGAGCAGGGCGTCCCAGACACCGCCGACCTGGCCCGCATAGACGCCGGTGCCGCCGAAGGTGGTGCCGCCGACCGAGTCGGTCAACACACCGGCGATGTTGTTGCGCTTGACCTGGTATTCACCGCGGTTGTTGGCGGCGCCGTGGCCCGGTTGCGACTCGAAGCCGAAGGCGACGTTGGGGGCCGCGTTGTTGAAGTTGCGCAGGTGCTCGATGTTGTAGCCGTTGTTGCCGTCGGCATTGAAGGGGCCGGCGCGCTCCAGGTGGGCGGGCACGTAGTAGCTGCCGTTGGGATGGAACTTGGCCATCCACTTCAGCGCCTCGACCGTCTTCAGGTGGCCCTTGGTGCCGGTGCCGGCGCCGCCGGGTTGCAGCAGCTTCTGGCCGGTGGCGTTCCAGCCCAGCGTGGCGGAGGTGGAGTCGGCGCTGTCGGGATTGCTGCAGTCCCAGTTGTTGCCGACGTTGGAGCCGGTCACGTTGCCGCGGCTCAGGTCGGTGTCGCCGCGGTCGAAGCAGTAGGACCACTTGGCCAGCGCGTCGGCATTGCCGGTGGCGGTGTAGCCGGGCGCGTTGGGCAAGGTGATGTTGTCGATGCTGGCGGGCATCTGGCCGGTGATGACGGACATGGACGAGTGCTCGTGGCCGGCGACGACCGACTCCATGCCGATGAACAGCGGCAGGTTTTTCTGCACCGACAGGTACTCGAGTACCGGGTACTGGTACTCCTGGATGGACTGCCAGCGCCACATATTGCCGTTGCCGCCCACGCCGCCGCCGTTGCCCTTGAGGTTGGCCGCGCCGATGCTGTCGGTCCAGGTCGTCGTGGGGCCCTTGCCGGCGACATAGGGGTAGGCGGGCGTGGACAGCGTGGCGTCCTCGACGAGGGTGCAATTGCGGTTGCCGTTGCCGCCGTGGCCGGCCTGCACGAACCAGTCCAGCCCCCAGGGCGTCTCGACCTTGTCGGTGACCTTCTTCACCAGCTTCTGCATCGAGATCGAGCCGTCCGAGCAGGTGGTGTGGTTGTGGAAGTCGCCGGACACGTATTTGCCGGCGGTCTTGCCGGCCGCCGTGGCGAGGTTCGGCGTGATGACGACGGCGCTGCCGAGGGCCGCGACGGCGGCCAGGGCGATCTGGCTCTTGGTGAAGAAGTGGGACATGGAAGCGGCTCCAGGAGGAAGGGGAGGGCTGAAACGGGGCGGATGCTAGGAAGGGGTCATGACCCTGGCGTGACGGCTTGGCGACGGTTCAGCGCAGGCCCGCGAAGTCCACGTTAAGGGTCGCGTTGACCGGCTCAGCGATCTCGAAGATCAGGCGCAGCGGGTAGCTGCGGCCGATCTGCAGCGGCTGCTGCAGATCCAACAGCTCGATGTGCATGCCGTCCTCGGTCAGCGTCAATGTCTCGCCTGCGCGGATCAGCAGGGGCAGGTCTTGCTGCCCCGCGCCGGCCAGCCTCGCGCCCGCTGCCGCGGGGGTCTCGATGCCGATCAGGCGATCGGTGCGCTGCACCTCGTCGAAGCGCATGCACAGCTTGGCGTTGTCGGCGTCAACACGGGTCGCCCGCGTCCACGGATGCCAGATGCGCAGGTGGCTGCTGAAGAACTCGCAGGCCCGGGCCGGGCGGGCAAGACCGAAGTAGGCGGCGCTGGCGGCGAGCAGCAGCTGGCGGCGGGGCAGGGTGGGTAGCGACATGGGCGCCGACCATCGCAGCCGGCCGTGACAGCGCGGTGAAGCGAAGGGGCGCTCAGCGCATGCGTGGCGCCGTCACGCGGCTGTCGTCTTTGGTCACCACACTGCGCCCCGACTCAAACGTAGCGGCGCAGGCCGCCCCCATCCTTTTTCAGTTCTGGAGTTTTCGATGAAGCTCGCCACGCTCGCCCTGGGCCTGTTGATCCCGTTTGCGATGCCCGCCCAGGCCAACACGCAATTCCTGGTCGATTTCGAGAAGACCTGGGACTACGGCCAGACCGTGGACAACACCTATGCCGGTTCGGGCGTGGTGTTCACGAACATGCTGGGCCTGTCCAATGACCCGGCCTTCCCGCCGTACTACAGCAATTCGCCGTCGCCCCAGGGCGTGGGTTTCGTGCAGCTGGACGGCGTGACCAACACGACGGCCTACATGAACGTCGCCGGTGGTGTCAGCGGTGTGCTGGACTTCTTCTATGCCAGCCCGACCGCCATCACCGGCGCGATCAAGGCCTACTCCGGCCTCAATGGCACCGGCGATCTGCTGGGCGTGCTCGATCTGGCTGCCAACACCGGCAGTGACTACGACAGCTGGACCGAGGCCAGCTTCGCCTTCGCGGGCAAGGCCATGTCCTTCGACCTGAGCGGCGCTGCCAACATCGCCGCCTTCGACAACTTCTCGGCTCTGCCGGAGCCGGGTGAGGTCTCGCTGGTGCTGGCGGCCTTGGGCGGCTTGGTGGTCGCGCGCCGTCGCCGCGGCTGATCGGGGCGGCACGCCCAAAAGAAAAGCCGGCTGTGAGCCGGCTTTTCGCTTTCAGGAGCCGGCGTCAGCCGATGCGACCGAGCAGCAGGTACTCCATGAGCGCCTTCTGCACATGCATTCTGTTCTCAGCCTCGTCCCACACCACCGACTGCGGTCCATCGATGACTTCCGCGGCCACTTCCTCCCCGCGGTGCGCCGGCAGGCAGTGCATGAAGAGGGCATCCGGCTTCGCGTGCGCCATCATGTCCTTGTCGACACACCAGTCCGCGAACGCGGCCTTGCGGGCCTCGTTCTCGGCCTCGTAGCCCATGCTGGTCCAGACGTCCGTCGTCACGAGGTCGGCGCCCTCGCAGGCCTCGCGCGGGTCCTTGAAGACCTTGTAGCAGCTGGCGTCCTTGATGCCTGCCACGGCCGGATCGACGCCATAGCCGCTGGGCGTGCTGACGTGCACCTTGAAGCCGAGGATCTCGGCCGCCTGCAGCCAGGTGTTGGCCATGTTGTTGCCGTCGCCCACCCAGGCCACGATCCGGCCCTTGAGGCAGTCCATGTCGATGGCGCCGCGGCGGTCCATGCCGCGGTTCTCGATGAAGGTGAACAGGTCGGCCAGGATCTGGCAGGGGTGGTACTCGTTGGTCAGCCCGTTGATGACCGGCACGCGCGAGTGCGCTGCGAACGCCTCGATCTTGCTCTGCTCGAAGGTGCGGATCATGACGATGTCGACCATGCGGCTGATGACGCGCGCGGAGTCTTCCACCGGCTCGGCGCGGCCCAACTGGCTGTCGCCCGTCGTCAGGTGCACGACGGAGCCACCCATCTGGTACATGCCGGCCTCGAAGCTGACGCGGGTGCGCGTGGACGCCTTCTCGAAGATCATGGCCAGCGTGCGGTCCTGCAGCGGCTGGTATTTCTCGTAGTTCTTGAAGCGGCGCTTGATGATGGCGGCGCGGTCGAACAGATGGGCGTATTCCTCGGCGCGCAGGTCCTTGAACTGCAGGTAGTGGCGCATCAATGCGTCCCCCGGCTTCATGGCTTGGGCTGCGCGAGCAGCGACTTGATCAACGGCACGAGGATGGCCGCGATCTGGCGGGCCTCCTCATGCGTCAGGATCAGCGGCGGCAGCAGGCGCACGACGCGGTCGGCCGTCACGCTGATCAGGAGGCCGGCGTCCAGGCTCTGGCCCAGCAGCGGACCGGCCGGGCGGTCGAGTTCGACGCCCAGCATCAGGCCCTGGCCGCGGATCTCGACGAGGCCGGTCTCGCCGGCAAGGCCTTCGGCCAAAGCGTTGCGCAGTGTCGCGCCCACGGCTTCGGCATTGGCCAGCAGGCCATCCTCTTCCATGATCTTCAGCGTCTCGACGCCGGCGCGCATGGCCAGCGGGTTGCCGCCGAAGGTGGTGCCGTGGTTGCCGGCCTTCAGCACGTCGGCGGCGCGCGGTCCGCAGACGATGGCACCGATGGGCACGCCCGAGCCCAGGCCCTTGGCCAGGGGCATCACGTCCGGCTTGATGCCGGCCCATTGGTGAGCGAACCACTTGCCGGTGCGGCCGATGCCGCACTGCACCTCGTCCAGCATCAGCAGCAGGTCGCGGGCGTCGCAGAGGCGGCGCAGCGCCTGCAGGAACTCGACGCGGGCCGGGTTGATGCCGCCTTCGCCCTGGATGGTCTCCAGGAAGATGGCCGTGATGTTGGGGTTGGCGTCCAGCGCGGCTTCGACGGCGGCGATGTCGTTGAGCTTGACGCGCACGAAGCCCGGCACCAGCGGCGCGAAGCCGGCCTGGATCTTGGGATTGGCCGTGGCCGACAGCGTGGCGATGGAGCGGCCATGGAAGGCGCCCTCGAAGACCAGCACGGCGGGGTTGTCGTTGCCGCGGTCGTGACCGAACTTGCGGGCGATCTTCAGCGCCGCCTCGTTCGCCTCCAGTCCGCTGTTGCAGAAGAAGACGTTGGCGAGGCCCGAAAGCTCGCAGAGCTTGGCGGCGAGCTTTTCCTGCAGCGGCACCCGGTAGTAGTTGCTGGTGTGGATCAGCTTGCCGACCTGGTCCTGCAGGGCCGGCACCAGGCGCGGGTGGTTGTGGCCCAATGTGTTGACGGCGATGCCACCGAGCGCGTCCAGCAATCGTCGGCCTTCCGTGTCCCAGACCCAGCAGCCCTGACCGTGCGAGAGTGCAACGGGCAGGCGGCCGTAGGTCGGCATCACATGGGGCTCGGACGAGGGGGGCACAGCGTTCATCGGGTCTCCGATTGGGACGTGGAAAAGTGGACTTTTGATTCTAGGGTGGATGCCCTGGCTTTTGCTGCGCCGCAACAGATGAGGCGCCGCCAAGGCACAATAGAGATCTTTGGCAGCGGTGCCCCGCTGTACCCGCGAAGCCCCCTGTCCATGACCGTTGCTCCCCCGCCGCGCGAAGTCTTCATCCAAGGTGTCACTCTGGATGGACGCACCTTCCGCCCGAGCGATTGGGCCGAGCGGCTGGCTGGCGCGATGTCCTGCTTTCGCCCCGGTGGCACACGCGGCGGCATCGGCGCCTTCATCGGCTATTCGCCACTTTGCGTGCCCACCGTCATCAACGGCGTGAAGTGCGTCATCGTCAACGAGGAACTCAAGCGCCTCGAGCCGATGGCCTGGGACTTCGTCATGAACTTCGCCCGCGACAACAACCTGCAGGTGGCGGATGCCTGCCTGCTGCCCGACGGGCCAGGCGGCAAACCCACCGCTTGAACGCGTGGTCTCCTAGCGAGACTCCGGAGGCGCACCATGTTGCGGCGCCGTTATCCTCCGCGGCAATGTTTGGACAGCCGTCAATGAACCCCAGCGCCCAGGGCGCCGCCACCCAGCCCATGGGGATCGAGCCAGCCGTGGGCGGGGCCGTGGCGCCTGTATGGGTGCTGTTGCGCGGCTTGTCTCGCGAAAGTGGGCATTGGGGCGTCTTCCCCGAGCATCTGCTGCGCGAATTGCAGGCGCTGAATCCCGCTATCCGCCTGGTGATGCTGGACCTGCCCGGCACCGGCGCCTTGCGCCGCCAGGCCAGCCCGACGCAGGTGTCGGCCATCGTCGACGCCTGCCGGGCCCAGCTGGAACGCCAGGGGGTGAGCGGCCCGGTGTCGCTGGTCGGCATGTCTCTGGGCGCGGCCGTGCTGAGCGACTGGGCCAACAGCTATCCCAAGGAGGTCGAGGCCGGCGTGTTGATCAATCCCAGCCTGCGGCCCTTCAGCGAACTCTTCCGCAAGTCGCGGCCGCTGAACTATCTGGGTTTGCTGCTGCTGTCGCTGAGCCGCTTCAGCGCCCGCATGCGCGAGGAGAGGGTGCTGAGCCTGACGACGCGCCTGACGCCGACGCAGGCTGTCATCGACCGTTGGGTGGAGTTGCAGCGCCAGCACCCGCTGGGCGTGCGCAACACGGCGCGCCAGCTGCTGGCCAGCATGCGCTACCGCGCCAGCCGCACCCGCCCTTCAGCGCCTATGTTGCTGCTGTGCAGCAAGGCCGACAACCTGGTCGACTGGCGCTGCTCCCAGGCCATCAGCCGTGCCTGGGGCGCGCCGTTGCGGCTGCACACCAAGGCGGGCCACGATTTGCCGCTGGACGACCCGCAATGGGTGGCCCGGGCTGTCGCCGAATGGCTGCGCGACCGCAGCATCCAGGGCGTCGTGGCAGGAGAGTGGCACTGAGCAAGCCCTGAAATGCAGAAGGCCCGCTTTCGCGGGCCTTCTGCTTGCACCAGAGCTGGATTGGTTATCAGGCGGCGAGCGCCTTGATCTTGGCGGACAGGCGGCTCTTGTGGCGAGCAGCCTTGTTCTTGTGGAAGATGCCCTTGTCAGCGACGGAGTCGATGACAGCTTGGGCGGTCTTGAACAGGTCGGCAGCCTTGGGCTTGTCGCCGGCCGTCACGGCCTTTTGCACGTTCTTGATGACCGTACGGAATTTGGAGCGCAGCGCGGTGTTCGCGGCGTTGAGCTTGACGTCCTGGCGGGCGCGCTTGCGGCCCGATGCCAGGCGAACCGTCTTCTTCTTGGCTTTGGAGCTGGTTGCCATGCTGTATCTATACCCAGTTGGTGCAAAGACGACGAGTATAGCCTGAAATCAGGGTTAAAGCCAAGTACCCTGGCTCAGTATCCGAAGAGGCGCCATTCACGACACAGATAATCCGCCGCCATGAATCTGCTGCGCGCTGCGTCGACCATATCCCTCCTGACCCTGACCTCGCGCATCACCGGCCTCGTTCGCGAGCAAATGACGGCGGGCCTTTTTGGCGCTTCGGCACTGACCGATGCCTTTCTGGTCGCCTTCCGCATTCCCAATCTGCTGCGACGCCTGTTTGCCGAGGGCGCCTTTTCCCAGGCCTTTGTGCCCCTGCTGGCGGCTTCCCGCGCGACGCAGGGTGACGAGGCCACGCACGACCTGATCGACGCCGTGGCCACGGTGCTGCTGTGGGCGCTGGTCGCCACTTCGGTGCTGGGCATCGTCGCCGCGCCCCTGCTTGTGTGGCTGCTCGGCGGCGGGCTGCCGCCTTCCGCCTTCGATGCCTCGGTGGTCATGACGCGCTTCATGTTTCCCTACATCGGCTGCATGTCGCTGGTGGCGCTGTCGGCCGGCATTCTGAACACCTGGCGGCGCTTTGTCGTGCCCGCGGCGTCGCCGGTGTTGCTGAACCTGAGCATGATCGCCTGCGGCTGGGCCCTGGTCGGGCCGCTGGAGCGGGCCGGCCATCCGGGCATCTACGGCATGGCGGCGGGCGTCATGCTGGGCGGCCTGTTGCAATTGGCCGTCCAGTGGCCAGCGCTGAGTCGCATCGGTATGCGGCCCCGCATGCGCTGGAGCTGGCGCGGGCTGCGGCAGTCGCAGGCCCATCCCGGCGTCAAGCGCATGCTGATCAACATGGGGCCGGCCTTGCTGGGCGTCGGCGTCTCCCAGCTGTCGTTGATGATCAACACGCAGATCTCCAGCCGCCTCGGTGAAGGTGCGACATCCTGGCTGAACTATGCCGACCGCCTGATGGAGTTCCCCATTGGCCTGCTCGGCGTGGCCCTCAGCGCCGTGCTGACGCCGCAGCTGTCGGCGGCGCAGGCCTCGGGCGAAAGCGAGCGTTACAGCCGCCTGCTCGACTGGGGCCTGCGTATGGTGCTGCTGCTGGCCTTGCCTTGCGCGGTGGCCCTGCTGGTCTTTGCTGAGCCGCTGACCGCCGTGCTCTACCACCGCGGCAAGTTCATGCCGAGCGACGTGCTCCACACCGCGCAGTCGGTCATGGGCTGGGGTGTGGGCCTGCTCGGGCTGATCGCGGTCAAGGTGCTCGCGCCGGGCTTCTACGCCCGTCAGGACACCGGCACGCCGGCCAAGATCGCCGTCGCCGTGCTGATACTGACGCAGTGCTTCAACCTCGTCTTCGTGCCCTGGATCGGCGTCGCCGGCCTGGCCCTGTCGATCGGTCTCGGGGCGCTCGTGAACGCGAGCTGGCTGCTGTGGGGGCTGAAAAAGCTCGGCAGCTACCGCCCCGAGCCGGGCTGGACGCGATTTGCGCTGCGCGTGGGCCTGGGCTGCGCGGCCATGGGTCTGCTGCAGTGGCAACTGGCGGTGAGGCTGGACTGGATTGCGCTGGGCGCCAACGAACTGCACCGTGCTTTCTTCATGGCGGCGAGCCTGGCCGCCAGCGCCGTCGTCTACTTTGCCGTGCTGCTGCTGGTCGGCATGCGGCCGCGTGCGCTGGGTCGCCCGAGCTGAAGATGAAGTACGCGGCGCCGACTCCGCTGGACTATTTCGCCACGCTGGTGGCGGAAGACCAGGGACTGAACCTGCTCGAAGCTGCCATCAGCCTGGCGCAGGACGACCACCCCCAGCTCGACGTGCAGGCGGTGCTGGCTGGTGTGGACAGGTTGGCACGTCGCCTGCGCGAACGCATCGCGCGCGACGCCGCACCGGCCCAGCGGCTGCGCCTGCTGACACATTTCTTCCATGGCGAACTGGGCTTTGCCGGCAATCTGAACAATTACTACGCCGCAGACAACAGCTACGTCCACCGCGTGCTGGAAACCCGTCGTGGCCTGCCCATCACCCTGGCCGTGCTGCTGCTGGAGCTGGCCGAGCAGGCCGGCCTGCGCGCCTCGGGCGTGGCTTTCCCAGGGCACTTCCTGGTCCAGTGCAAGGTCGGGCTGGGTGAAGCCGTCATTGACCCCTTCACGGGCGAGTCGCTGTCGCCGTCACGCCTGGATGAGCGCCTGGCGCTCTACCGCCAGGGCAGCGGTCTGCCGGACGACCTGGAGCTGCCGCTGGAATTCTTCCTGCGCGCCGCCACGCCGCGCCAGATCCTGGCCCGCATGCTGCGCAATCTGAAAGAAGTGCATCGCGTTGCAGAAGACTGGCCGCGCCTGCTGGCCGTGCAGCAGCGTCTCGTCCTCCTGTTGCCGGGCGATCCGGCCGAAAGGCGCGACCGGGGCCTGATCCTGGCGTCGCTGGGGGCCTTCGCCACGGCGGCCGACGACCTGGGCTTCTACCTGGCCGAACGCGCCGATGCGGCCGACGCCCCCGATCTGCGCGCCCGTCTGGCCCTGCTGCGGGACCAGGCCCGGCGGCCGCTTCAGTGACAATCCGCGCCCGCCCGCCGACACCATGATGAAGCTCAGCAAGAACCAACGCACCGCCCTGGCCTGGGCTGGGGTCGCACTCGCCCTTGTCCTGCTGCTGTGGCTGTTGTCGCCCGTGCTGGCACCGTTCATTGCCGCCCTCGTGCTGGCCTATGCGCTGGCGCCAGTGGTGCAGGCCCTGGTGAATCGGCGCACGCCGCGGGCGCTGGCCGTGCTGATGGTGGAGATGCTGTTCGCCATGGCCCTGCTGGCCCTGGTGCTGCTGGTGCTGCCCATCCTCAGCAAGGAGCTGCCAGCGCTGCGCGAACAGATCCCGGCCCTGGCCAAGCTGGCCAACGACAAGGTCTCGCCCTGGCTGGCGGAACACGGCATCCACATGCAGCTCGACCCGGCCAGCATCAAGGCCTTCGTGCTGAAGTATCTGGACGCCAATTTCGAGGAGTGGCTGGCCACCGTGCTCAGCTCGGCCCGCATCGGTGGCAGCTTCCTGCTCGCCTTCATCGGCAATGCCGTGCTGCTGCCCGTCGTCCTCTTCTATCTGCTGAACGATTGGCCCAGCCTGGTCGAGCGCATGCGCGCCCTGGTGCCGCCCGCCGCACGCGACTCGGTCGGCAGCTTCCTGGACGAATGCGACGAGACCCTGGGCCAGTACCTGCGCGGCCAGCTGCTCGTCATGGGGGCTTTGGCCGTCTACTACAGCGTCGGCCTGATGCTGGCGCGTTTCGACCTGGCCCTGCCCATCGGCGTCTTCACGGGTTTGGCCGTCTTCATTCCCTACCTGGGCTTCGGTCTGGGCCTGGTGCTGGCGCTGCTGGCCGGCTTGCTGCAGTTCGCCAGCTTCTATGGCGTCGTGGCCGTGGCCGTGGTGTTCGGTGTCGGCCAACTGCTGGAGAGCTTCGTGCTGACGCCGCGCTTTGTCGGCGAGCGCATCGGCATGAGCCCGCTGATGGTCATCTTCGCGCTGCTGGCTTTCGGCCATCTGCTCGGCTTCGTCGGCGTGCTGATCGCGCTGCCGCTGTCGGCCGTGGCGGCTGTCGCCGTCAAGCGGCTGCACAAGGCCTATCTCGCGAGCTCGCTGTTCCGCTGATTCGTTCATGAGGCAGATTCCCCTCGCGCTGCTGGCGCCGCCTGCGCACAGCTTCGACAACTTCCTGCCCGGCGCCAATGCCGAGGCCCTGACCTATCTGCTCGGCCTTTCGCCCGCCGATCCGCCGGTGCTGTTGTGGGGGCCGACCGGCTCCGGCAAGACCCATTTGCTTCAGGCGCTCGCCGAGCGCTGGCAGGCAGCCGGCCAGCGCGTCGCCTGGTATGACGCCGACACCGCTTTGCCCTGGGAGCTGCCAGCCCACGAAAGCCTGCTGCTGCTGGACGACTGCCAGCGCTTTGACGCCGGCCAGCAGCATGCCGCCTTCGCGCTGTTTGTCGAATCGGCAGGGCAGGGCTATACCGTTGTTGCGGCGGCCGATGCACCCGCCGTCGACCTGACCGTGCGCGAAGACCTGCGCACCCGGCTGGGCTGGGGGCCGAGCTTTGCGCTGGAGCCGCTGCGCGAGGCCGAGATGCGCGCCGTGCTGCGCCGCGAGGCCGACCGCCGCGGCCTGCTGCTCGGTGACGACGTGCTGAGCTATCTGCTGACTCGCTTCGAGCGCAACCTCAAGGGCCTGATGGCGCTGCTAGAGCGCCTGGACGAGTTCGCCATGGCGAGCAAGCGGGCGCTGACGCTGCCTTTGTTGAAGGCCATGCTGGCCGATGAAAAATAGACTCTGACCCCAATTTATGAATCTGACGCTGTTCGACCTGGACGGGACGCTGATCCCGGTGGATTCCGACCATTCCTTCGGCGCCTTCATGGTGGAGGTAGGCTGGGTCGACGGCCAGGTCTGGGGTGCGAGGAATGATGAGTTCTTCGCCCAGTACAACGCCGGCACGCTGGACCTGCCGGCCTATGTGGATTTCGCGACTTCGGCTTTCCGTGCGCGGTCGCTGGACGAGGCGCTGGCGATCCGCGAGCGCTTCATGGCCGAGATCGGCAGGCCTGCATTGCGGCCCGAGGCCATGGCGCTGGTGGAGAAGCACCGCGCGGCCGGCGACCTGATGGCCCTGGTCACGGCGACGAACGAGTTCGTCACCAGGCCCTTTGCCGAGGCCTTCGGCATCGAGCACCTGATCGCCGTCCAGCTGGAGCGCGATGCCGAACAGCGTTACACCGGCGCCATTCGCGGCATTCCCAGCTTCCGTGAAGGCAAGACCGCGCGCGTTGAGAGCTGGTTGCAGGGGCTGGGGGCACAATGGCGCGATTTCGAGCGCGTGACCTTCTACAGCGACTCGACCAACGACCTCCCGCTGCTCGAACGCGTCAGCCACCCGGTGGCCACCAATCCCAGCCCGACGCTTGCCGCCATCGCCGCCGAGCGCGGCTGGCCCCAGTTGCACCTCTTTGCATGATCAAAAAGTTCATCGACAAGCTGCTCGGCAAGCCCGCCGCAGCGCCCAAGAAGACCAGCCCGCTGGGCAAGCGGGTCGAGGTGACCGCCGAGGTTCACGGCATCAACCCCGATCTGCTCGACGAGCGTGCCGTCAAGGTCGTCAAGACCCTGACCGACGCCGGCTTCGAGGCCTACATCGTCGGCGGCGCCGTGCGCGACTTGTTGCTGGGCATGCGGCCCAAGGACTTCGACGTCGCCACCAACGCGACGCCCGAGCAGGTCAAGGGCCTGTTCCGCCGCGCCTTCATCATTGGCCGGCGTTTCCGCATCGTCCACGTCGTCTACGGCCGCGGCCGTGAGCACGAGGTCATCGAGGTCTCGACCTTCCGCGCGCTACCGACCGAATCCGAGGCTGTCGCCGGCAACGAGAAGACGGCCAAGGCCGAGCTCGACGGCAAGCACCACGCCGTGGACGCCAGCGGCCGCGTGCTGCGCGACAACGTCTGGGGCCCGCAGATCGAGGATGCCGCCCGCCGCGACTTCACCGTCAATGCGATGTACTACGACCCGCAGCGCCGCCTGGTCGTCGATTACCACGGGGGTCTCGCCGACGCCAAGGCCAAGCTGCTGCGCATGATCGGCGACCCCGAGACCCGCTACAAGGAAGATCCGGTCCGCATCGTGCGCGCCGTGCGCTTCGCGGCCAAACTGGGCTTCGAGCTGGAGAAGAAGACGCTGGCCCCGGTGGCCGCCTGCATCCCGCTGCTGACCAATGTGCCGGCCTCGCGTCTCTTCGACGAGATGATCAAGCTGCTGCAGACCGGCCATTCGTTGTCCAGCCTGGTGCAGCTGAAGAAGCTCGGCCTGGTGGGGCAGGGTGGCAAGGTCTTCGCCGTGCTGGATGCCATGCTGACCGAGAGCGGCGACCTGCCGCAAGGCGTGCGCGGCAACTTCGTGCGCCAGGCGTTTGAAGACACCGACCGCCGCGTCAACGAGGGCCGTGGCGTCAGCCCGAGCTTCATGCTGGCCTGCATGCTGTGGCATGAAGTGCTGGACCGCTGGACCAAGACGCGCGACGCCGGCGAGCCGCCCGTGCCGGCCCTGGCCCAGGCCATCGACGCCGTCTTCGATGCCCGCATCGGCGACATTTCCGGCCGCGGCAAGCTGGCCGCCGACATGCGCGAGATCTGGATGATGCAGACCCGCTTCGAGCGCCGCAGCGGCTCGGGTGTGTTCAGCCTCATCGAACAGCCCCGCTACCGCGCTGGCTTCGACTTCCTGCGCCTGCGTGCCGACGTCGGCGAGATCGACCCGTCCCTGGCCGACTGGTGGGAAGACTTTGCACTTGGCAGCGACGACGACCGCCAGGCCCTGCTGGCCGATGCCCGCGCGGCCCAGCAGAAGCAGCCCCGTGTCATCCGGGCTCCGCGCCCCGACGCACCCGCGAGCGAGGGCGCCGAGCCCGTCGCGCTGGATGCCCCCGCGAAGAAGCGCCGCCGTCGCCGCCGCAAGCCTGGCGGTGGGGAGGGCGCTGCAGCGCCTTCAGCCTCGGTCGAGTGAGTTCGCGCGCCTACATCGGCCTGGGAGCCAACCTCGGCGCCGATCTCTCGGCCACCCTGACCCAGGCGGCACTGCACCTTGCAGCCCTGCCCGGGACCCAGGTCAGCGCCTTGTCCAGCGTCTGGCGCAGCGCGCCGGTCGATGCGGGAGGTCCGGACTTCCTGAATGCGGTCGTGGCGCTGGACACGCTGCTTCTGCCCATTGAACTGCTGGATGCCCTGCAGGCCATCGAGCTGGCCCATGGCCGCGAACGCCCGTATCGCAACGCGCCGCGCACGCTGGATCTGGACCTGCTGCTCTACGGCGAGCAGACGCTCGACACGCCGCGGCTGATCCTGCCCCATCCCCGGCTGGGCGAGCGCGCCTTCGTGTTGCACCCGCTGCTGGAGATCGCACCCGAGCTGGCCCATCTCGCCCGGGGCAAAGCCTGGCAGGCCCAGCGTATCGAGCGCCTTGGGCCGCTGTCCCTCTGAAAACTGGAGCTACGACGATGTTTTCGACCCTTGCCGGCTGGCAGACCGTGGGCCTGCTGCTGCTGTCCAACGTCTTCATGACCTTTGCCTGGTATGGGCACCTGAAAAGCCTGTCGACCAAGGCCTGGTGGATCGCCGCCCTGATCAGCTGGGGCATTGCCCTGTTCGAGTACCTGCTGCAGGTGCCCGCCAACCGCATCGGCCATGGCGCCGGTTTCAGCCTGGCCCAGCTCAAGATCACCCAGGAGGTCATCACCCTGGCTGTCTTCGTGCCCTTCAGCCTCTACTTCATGGGCGAGCCGCTGAAGCTGGACTTCCTGTGGGCAGGGTTGTGCCTGATGGGGGCCGTCTACTTCATTTTCAGGTCGGCTTGATGACGATTGGGTGACGGCGCCCGGTAAACTCCGCGCCTTCGAGAAATCCAAGGATGGCCATGTTGTTTGGCAAGCTGCTGCCCCGTGAGGGCAATTTTTTTGAGCTGTTCAATGAGCACGGCGGTTTCATCCTGGAAGGTGCGCGCGCCTTCCTGAAGATGATCGAGAACTACGCCGACCCGAAGCTGCGCCAGCAATACGCCGACGAAGTCGACAAGGCCGAGCACGCCGCCGACCGCATCACTGCCGAGGTGAACCGGCTGCTGCACCGCACCTTCATCACACCCATCGATCGTGAGCAGATCCACAGCCTGATCAATGCGATGGACGACATCGTCGACCTGCTGCAGGACTCTTCGGAAACCCTGTCGCTGTACGACGTGCGCGCCGTGCCCGAGCAGGTGCTGCAGCTGGCGACCTTGTCGGTGCGCTGCTGCGAGCGCGTGCAGCATGCCGTCACGCTGCTGCCCAACCTCAGCAAGCCGGCCACGACCGAGGCTGCGCTGAAGACCTGCGAGGAGATCGATCGCCTGGAATCCGACGCCGACCGCGTCATGCGTTCGGCCATGTCGCGCCTGTTCCGCGAGCAGGAAGACGTCCGTGAGCTGATCAAGCTCAAGGCCATCTACGAACAGCTGGAATCCATCTCCGACCGCTGCGAGGACGTGGCCAATCTGATCGAGGGCATCGTCCTCGAGAACTCGTGACCGACCGCAATGGCATCCGCTGAGATCGCCTTCTGGGTGGTGGGCCTGCTGGTCGTGCTGGCCCTGCTGTTCGACTTCATGAACGGCTTCCACGACGCGGCCAACTCCATTGCCACCGTCGTCTCCACCGGCGTGCTGAAGCCCCAGCAGGCCGTGCTGTTCGCTGCCTTCTTCAACGTCGTGGCCATCGCCATCTTCCAGCTCAAGGTGGCCGCCACCGTGGGCAAGGGCATCGTCGAGCCCGGCATCGTGGACCATCACGTGGTGTTTGGCGCGCTGATAGGCGCCATTGCCTGGAACGCCATCACCTGGTGGTGGGGCATTCCGTCCAGCTCTTCGCACGCGCTCATCGGCGGCATCGCCGGCGCCGTCGTTGCCAAGGCCGGTCCTTCGGCCTTGGTGGCTGGCGGCATCTGGAAGACGGTCGCCTTCATCATCGTCTCGCCACTGCTGGGTTATCTGCTGGGCTCGCTGATGATGGTCATCGTGGCCTGGGTGTGCCGGCACAAATCACCGCTGCGCATCGACCGCTGGTTCCGGCGGTTGCAGCTGGTGTCGGCCGGCCTCTACAGCCTGGGCCATGGCGGCAACGACGCGCAGAAGACCATCGGCCTGATCTGGATGCTGCTGATCGCCGCCGGCATGGTCAGCGCCGGCGACAAGGCGCCGCCCAGCTGGGTCATCGTCGCCTGCTACATCGCCATCGGCCTGGGCACCATGTTCGGGGGCTGGCGCATCGTGCAGACCATGGGCCAGCGCATCACCAAGCTCAAGCCGGTGGGCGGCTTCTGCGCCGAAACAGGTGGGGCGATCACGCTTTTCCTGGCGACGGCCCTCGGCATTCCGGTGTCGACGACCCATACCATCACCGGCGCCATCGTTGGCGTGGGCTCGGTGCAGCGTCCCTCGGCTGTGCGCTGGGGCGTGGCCGGCAGCATCGTCTGGGCCTGGATCTTCACGATCCCGGCGGCAGCGCTGATGGCTGGCGTCTGCTACTGGATCAGCTTCATCCTCTACTGACCCGCCTGGGATTCGAAATAGCGCTGGGCGCTGAAAGCGATGGTCGCCATCAGCGCCGTGCCGCCAAACAGCAGGCAGAGCACGACGCCGATGATGGCGGCCCAGCCGCCCGTGCTGGGTGTACGGGCGGCGTTGAAGCGCTCGTTCCAGCGCTCGTCGGGCGTCAGGCCGTAGACGATGCCGCCGAGCAAGGCGGCCACCAGGCTGGCGCCCAGCAGCGGGATCAGCATCCAGGCCAGGCGGTCGTCCTGGCCCAGATGGTCCATGCGCTGGATGCCCAGCAGGCCCAAGACGGTCGGCAACGGAAAAAGCCAGGCCCAGCGGTCCTTGAGGCCGTGCAGATAGAAGCGGTGCAGGCCGAAAACGCCGACCAGCAAGGCCAGCCAGGTCGCGACGGCCTTGTGTTTGGTGCCGGCGCTCATTCGGCGGGAGACATGCTGTCGCCCTGGCCCAGCGGGCGCTGCATCAGCACGACGTCCAGCCAGCGGCCGAATTTCCAGCCGGCACTTTTCAGCACGCCGGTGTGCTGGAAACCGAGGGCGGTGTGCACGCCGACCGAGCCGGCATTGGCAGCGTCGCCGATGACGGCCAGCATCTGGCGCGCGCCGGCGGCCTCGCAGCGGGCCATCAATTCGGCCAGCAACAGCCGGCCGACACCCTGGCCTTGGGCTGCGGGCGACAGATAGATGGAGTCCTCGACGCAGAAACGGTAGGCGAGGCGAGGGCGGAAGTAGTTCGCATAGGCATAGCCCAGCACCTCGCCGCCACGCTCGGCCACCAGCCAGGGCAGGTTGCGGCTCAGCACCTCGGCACGGCGGCGGCCCATTTCTTCGACGGCCGGCACTTCGGTTTCGAAGGTGCCGGTGCCTTCCAGCACGGCCTGGGCGTAGATGGCCTGGATGGCGGCCAGGTCGGCGTCGGTGCTGGGGCGCAGGGTCAGGGGCGAAGCGGCGGTGGGCTGTGACATCTGTCGGATTCGAGAACTGCTCAACAAGGGTTCAACCGAGTTTATAATGCTTGGTTTTCAGCGCTGGTCGCTGCCTTGTCAAAGAGGTGGCGGCGTATCTACAGTGGCTGGCCCTGCAGGGGGTTCCTGCTTTTCGACTTGCTCGCCCTGAGTGTCTCCTCGTGCGGTAGTCACCCAATTTTTAGGAAACATCATGGTTGTGATTCGTCTGGCCCGCGGCGGCTCCAAGAAGCGCCCCTTCTACAACATCGTCGTCGCCAACAGCCGCCAACGTCGTGACGGCCGCTTCATCGAGCGCGTCGGCTTCTACAACCCCGTCGCTTCCGGCGCTGCCGAGAAGCTGCGCGTCGAGCAGGACCGCGTGAGCTACTGGATCGGTGTCGGCGCCCAGCTGTCGCCCACCGTGGCCCGCCTGGTTGGCGATGCCAAGACGGCCGCTGTCGCCGCCGCCTAAGCAGGCGTGGCAGGCAACAAGCCTCAGCAAGACGGCGCTTCGGCGCCGTCTTTTGCATCCGGGGGCACCTCGGCATCGTCTTTTGCTTCTTGGCCCGAAGATCTCGTGCCGGTGGGGCGCATCCTGGATGCCTGGGGCATCAAGGGCGGCCTCAAGGTTCAGGCCTACTCGGCAGACGCTGACGCGCTGTTCAGCGCGAAGCGCTGGTTCCTCAAGGCCACCGGTCCCAAGCCCGGCCAACTGGTCCTCGCGGTGAAATCCGTGCGGGAGCAGGGTGAAGGCATCGTCGCCACCGCCGAAGGCGTGGACGACCGCAATGCCGCCGAGGCCTTGCGCGGCCATGAGATCCATATCCCCCGCAGTGCCTTCCCGGGCACGCCGGACGGCGAGTATTACTGGATCGATCTGATCGGCCTGGAAGTCGTCAACCGTGAATCGCAGGCCCTGGGTCGCGTCATCGGCCTCATCGACACCGGTCCGCACGCGGTGCTGCGCATCCTGCCGCCTGGCGTGGAAGAGCCCGCCAAGCCCGATCAGGAAAGGCTGATCCCCTTTGTCGGCAAATTCATCGAAGACGTGAATCTCGAAGCGAAGCGGATCACGGTCGACTGGGGCCTCGACTTCTGAGCTGAAGCCATGCGCTTCGATGTCCTGACGATCTTTCCCGAGCTGTTCGCGCCGCATCTGACGCATGGCGTCACGCGGCGCGCCTTCGAGAGCCGCCAGGTCGACGTGCGCCTGTGGCCGCTGCGCGATTTCGCTGAAGACAACTACCGCCGCGTCGACGACCGTACTTATGGCGGTGGCCCGGCATGGTCATGCTGGCCGAGCCGCTGGAAAGGGCGCTGGTGGCTGTCAAAGCGGATCGCGGCGAGCCCGAGCCCGCCGTCATCCACTTCACGCCCACCGGCGCCCGCATCGACCAGGCGCGTGTGAAGGAACTGGCCACCGGCCCTGGCGCCATCCTGCTCTGCGGCCGCTACGAAGGCATCGACCAGCGCGTGCTGGACCGCCATGTGACGCTGGAACTCAGTCTGGGCGACTTCGTCCTGTCGGGGGGCGAACTGCCCGCCATCACGCTGCTGGATGCCGTGGCGCGCCTGCAGGACGGCGTGCTGGGCGACGCGAAGTCCCATGAGCAGGACAGCTTCTCCGACGGGCTGCTCGACTGCCCGCACTACAGCCGTCCTGAGGTGCTGGCCGACGGCCGCGAGGTGCCCGCGGTGCTGTTGTCTGGCCACCATGCCGACATCAAGCGCTGGCGCCGTGAGCAGTCGCTGATGCTGACTGCTGCCCGCCGGCCCGACCTGATCGCCGCTGCGCGCGCCGCCGGGCGCCTGAGCAAGGCCGATGAGGCCTTCCTGGCCAAGCTCTAGGCAAAACCCGCATCCTCGGGCTATACTTGTGGGCTGTCCGATCCTCTGGCGGGTCGAGTGGTTTGGCTTCATTCCCGTGGAGCCAGGCTGCAAACATCCCGATAAATAGCGTTCCGCCAAGATCCCTAGGAGTACAGATGGACCTGATCCAAACCCTTGAGCAAGAAGAAATTGCTCGCCTGAACAAGACCATCCCGGCTTTCGCCCCCGGCGACACCGTGATCGTCAGCGTCAACGTCGTTGAAGGCAGCCGCAAGCGCGTGCAGGCCTACGAAGGCGTCGTGATCGCCAAGCGCAACCGCGGCCTGAACAGCAGCTTCATCGTCCGCAAGATCTCCAGCGGCGAAGGCGTCGAGCGTACCTTCCAGCTGTACAGCCCGCTGATCGCCTCGATCGAAGTCAAGCGCCGCGGCGATGTCCGCCGTGCCAAGCTGTACTACCTCCGCCAGCGTTCGGGCAAGTCGGCACGTATCAAGGAAAAACTCGCCTAAGCGAGTTTTCGTCGAAGTTAATGGCGGCGCTTGCGGCGCCGTTAACGCAGACAGAAGCTGGCTTCACTCCAGCCAAAGCCGCCAGGGCGTACGCTCCAGGCGGCTTTTGTTTTTCCGCTGCATGACCCGCCCTGCCATCACCCAGCCTCAGCTCGTTCCCGTCACGAGCATCGACGACCATCTTCCTGCGGTACCCGACCTCGCGCTGACGGCTTCGGCCATTCGCGCCCGCCTCGCGGCCGCAGCCGCCTGGACGCCCGAGTTCGCCGGTGACGGCGGCCTGTTCGCCAATCGCGAACCCGCAGGTGCTGCCGTGCTCGTCCCGCTGGTGCAGCGCGAGGCCGGCCTGAATCTGCTGCTGACCCGCCGCACCGACCATCTTCGTGACCACGCCGGCCAGATCAGCTTCCCCGGTGGCCGCGTCGAGCCTGAGGACGATGGCCCCATCGCGACCGCCTTGCGCGAGACCGAGGAAGAGATCGGCCTGTCGCGCCAGCACATCGAAGTCATCGGCCAGTTGCCAGTCTATTCGACGGTGACGGCCTTCCAGGTGACGCCCGTGGTCGGCCTCGTCGAGCCGGGCTTCACCCTGAAGCTGGACGACTTCGAAGTCGCCGAGGCCTTCGAGGTGCCGCTGGCCTTCCTGATGAATCCGGCTCACCACCGCCATCACCGTTTCGAGTTCGCGGGAGCCGACCGGCGCTTCCTCTCCATGCCCTGGCAAGGCGAGGAACGCGAGTACTTCATCTGGGGGGCGACAGCCGCGATGTTGCGCAACCTCTACCGACTGCTCAGCGGCGCCTGAGCGCGCCACTATCATCCCGGCCCATGAATTTCTTCGCGGTGCTGCTGGCCCTGCTCTGTGAGCAACTCAAGCCCCTGAGGCATGGCAACCGCGTGCACCAGTCCGTCATCGGCTGGGTGCGCTGGACGGGACGCAACTTCGACGCCGGCGATGAGCACCATGCCGCCATCGTCTGGGCCATCACGGTCCTCGTGCCGGGCCTGGCCGTCGCCGTCATCTACTGGGCACTGCGCCATTTCAGCGTGCTGCTCGCCCTGGGCCTGAACGTCCTCATCCTCTACCTGACGCTGGGCTTCCGGCAGTTCAGCCACTACTACACCGACATCCGCGATGCGCTGGAGCGCGGCGACGATGCGACCGCGCGCCAGTTGCTGGCCGAATGGCGCCACTTGGACGCCAGTGAGCTGCCGCGCACCGAGCTGATCCGTCACGTCATCGAACATTCCCTGCTGGCGGCACATCGCCACGTCTTCGGCGTGTTCTTCTGGTTCATCGTCTGCTCCACCATCGGCCTCGGCCCGGCGGGTGCCGTGCTCTATCGCATGGCCGAGTTCGCCGGCCGCTACTGGGCCTTCAAGAGCCGCACGCTGGACGCACCGACCAACCCGCGCCTGCTCGCCTTGTCGCGTCAGGCCTTCGGCCTCATCGATCACGTGCCGGCGCGGCTGACGGCGACCGGCTTCGCCATCGTCGGCAACTTCGAAGAGGCCGTGAACGGCTGGCGCCGTGATGCCAGCCTCTGGCTGCATTCCAACGAAGGCATCATCCTCGCGTCCGCAGCCGGTGCCGTCGGCCTGCAGCTCGGCGGTGCGGCGGCCCCCGGCGTCACGCCGGACCGCAGCAAGACCTTCGATGCCGGCTCCGAGCCCGAGTCCACTGGCGCCGCCGGTTCGACGGCCGGTGCGCCGCCCCAGCTCGGCCATCTGCAAAGCGTCGTGGGCCTGGTCTGGCGCTCCGTCGTGCTGTGGATGCTGCTGCTCGCGCTGCTGACCCTCGCCAACCTCGTCGGCTGATCCCTCATGAACTTTCCCGAACTGCCGGCGCTCGCCGAGCCCGGACTCGCTGCGCGTGTCCAGCATGCCATTGACCACAAGACCAAGCCCCTCGGCGCTTTGGGTCGCATCGAGGCTCTGGCCCTGCAGCTGGCCCTGATCCAAGGTGTCGAGCGACCCGCACTGCGCGAACCGCAGTTGGTCGTCTACGCGGCCGACCACGGCCTGTCCCGGCGCGGTGTGTCGGCCTACCCGCGCGAAGTCACGCCGCAGATGGTGGGCAACATGCTCGCCGGCGGTGCAGCCGTCTCCGTGCTCGCGCGCCAGCAGGGCCTGGCACTGACGATTGCCGATTGCGGTGTCGACGCACCGCTGGCCGAGGGCGCCGTTGACCTGCGCATCGCTGCCGGCACGGCGGACACCAGCGTCGGGCCCGCCATGGCCCTTGAACAGGCCGAGCTGGCCTTGCGCAACGGCATGGACCTCGTCGAGCGCCTGCCGGGCAATGCGCTGCTGCTGGGCGAGATGGGCATCGGCAACACGTCCTCAGCCAGCCTGCTGATGCAGCGCCTGACCGGCTTGGCGCTGGCCGACTGCGTGGGCCGCGGCACGGGCCTCGACGATGCTGGTGTGGCGCGCAAGCTCGGCGTGCTGGGTGAGGCGCTGGCCGCGAACCCAGGCGCCCAGACGCCGCTGCAGATCGCTGCCGCCTTGGGCGGCTTCGAGATCGTCACCATGGTTGGCAGCGTCATCGCCGCAGCAGCCCAGCGCCGTGTGGTTGTCGTCGATGGCTTCATCACGACCGCTGCGGTCGCGCTGGCCGAGGCGCTTCGTCCCGGCGTGCGGGCCGCCTGCGTGTTTGCCCACCGCTCGGCCGAGGGGCCGCATGCGCGCTGGCTTCAACAGCTGGGCGTGCGCCCGCTGCTGGACCTGGACCTGCGCCTGGGCGAGGGCAGCGGCGCGGCCCTGGCCTGGCCGCTGCTGACCGCTGCCTGCGCGTTGCTGGCCGACATGGCGAGCTTCGAGAGCGCCGGGGTCAGCAACAAGGACTGAATGCGGTGAAGCTTTTCCTCGTCGCGCTGCAGTTCCTGACCCGGCTGCCGGTGCGGCTGAAGCGCTTCGAGCCCGGCTGGCTGAACGACTGCGTGCGCCACTTCCCGCTGGTGGGTGCATTGGTCGGCAGTGTTGGCGCGGCAGTGCTCGTGGGAGTGGCCCAGCTTTGGCCGGCCTGGGTGGCGGCCGTGCTGGCGCTGTCGGCGACCGTTGCGCTGACCGGCGGTTTCCATGAAGACGGCCTGGCCGACACCTTCGACGCGTTGGGCGGTGTTGTCAGCCGTGACAAGGCGCTGGCCATCATGAAGGATTCGCGCATCGGCAGCTATGGCGCGCTGGCCCTGGGCCTGAGCCTGTTGCTGCGCGCGGCGTTGCTGGCCGTATTGGCGGCCCGACCGCTGTGGGGAGCGGCCGCCGCCCTGCTGGCCAGCCATGCCTTCGCCCGTGCCGCGGCGGTGGGCGTCATGGTCAGCCTGCCCTATGGCGGCGACGCTGAGCATGCCAAAGCCAAGCCCTTGGCCCTGGCCGTGGCGCCGCGCAACTTCAGCATTGCGCTCGGCTGGTGCGGCCTGCTGGCGTTGGCGCTGGGGGTGGCCGGCGTCTATTTGCCGCGCTTGCTGCTTGCGATCGGCGCGGCGGCCCTGGTCGCGTTGTTGATGCACCAGTGGCTGAAGCGGCGTTTGGGCGGCTACACCGGGGATGGCCTGGGTGCGACCGAACAGCTGGCCGAGATCGCCGTGCTGCTGGCCTTCACGGCCTCCTTCTGACGGCCGTGCTGACGATCTGGCGCCACCCCAAGCCCGTCGGCGCCGAGGGGCGCTGCATTGGCGGCCGCACCGACCTCGCCGTCGACCCGCGCAAGGCCAAGCGACTGGCCCATCGCATCCGGACTCATGCACGACGGAACATGCTGCCGCGCGAGGTCGTCACGTCACCGATGGCGCGTGCGGCAGCGGTGGGGCGCTGGCTGAAGTGCTGGGGCTTTTGCTGGCAGGTCGATCCGGCCCTGATCGAAATGGACTTCGGTTCCTGGGACGGTCAGTCCTGGCGCGACATCCCGGCCGAGGAATTCGAGCGCTGGATGCGCGACTTCTGCGGATTCGATTTCGAGGGCGGCGAGTCGCTGGATGCCTTGCTCGCGCGCGCCGCCGCCTGGCAGCCACCTTGTGCGCTGGCTGTAGGCCATGGCGGCTGGATCAACGCTCGCCGTTGGCCGGGAGGGCCGCCGACACCGTCGACCTGGCCCCGCCCGCCTGCCTATGGCCGTCCTACTTCAATACCGTCTGCTGCATGAAGAGCACGGTGGCGTAGAACTGGAAGTCCTGGTTGTCCTTCTTCTGGAAGCCATGGCCCTCGTTCTCGGCGCGTAGATACCAGACCGGTGTGCCGCCCTTGCGCACGGTCTCGACGATCTGCTCGGCCTCGGTGTAGGGCACGCGTGGGTCGTTCTTGCCCTGGATGACGAAGAGCGGCTTCTTGATCCGGGCCGCATTGGTCAGCGGCGAGATCTTCTCGAGGTGGGCCTTCATGGCCGGGTCGCGCTCGTCGCCGTATTCGACGCGGCGCAGGTCGCGGCGGTAGCTCTCGGTGTTGTTCAGGAAGGTCACGAAGTGCGAGATGCCGACGACGTCGATGGAGCCGGCGATTCGGTCGGCGTAATGGGTCGACACGGCCAGCGTCATGTAGCCGCCATAGCTGCCGCCGGTGACGAGCACGCGCGAGGCGTCCAGGTCGGGCTGGGTGGCGATCCAGTCGAGCAAGGCGCCGATGTCCTTGACCGAGTCCTCGCGCTTGAAGCCGTTGTCCATGGCCAGGAAGCTCTTGCCATAGCCGCTGGAGCCGCGCACATTGGGCTGGATCAGGGTCATGCCCAGCTCCTGCACGTAGTAGGCGTTGCGCCCCAGGAAGCCGAAGCTGGCCTGCGACTCGGGGCCGCCGTGGATGGAGATCAGCACCGGGCGCTTGCCGGAGAACGTCCTGGGCGGCGGCGTCAGCAGGCCCGAGATGGTCGTGCCGTCGAAGCTCTTCCAGCGCACGATCTTCTGCTCGCTGAATCCCGAGGTGTCGAGGCTGCCGGCGGCGCGCGTCCATTGCTGGACCTTGCCGTCCGTGCCCAGCGAGTAGATCTGGCTCGGCCCTTGGGCATTGCTGATCGAGAAGGCCAGCTCGCCGCGGCCATGGTGGTAGGCCGCGGTGCCGACATTGCCGTTCGGCAAGGCCGTCGGCGCAGGCACTTCCTTGGCCGTCGCGGCGTCGAAGAAATGCAGCTCGTCGCGGCCGTCCACGTTGAACTGGGCCACCAGTTGGCTGCGGTCCTCGTTGAGCGTGACGCCGCTGACGTCCCAGGGGATGTGGCTGCTGACGCGGTCGACGCGGCCGCTGGCCAGATCCAGCTTCATCAGCTCGCGGAACTCTCCCGCGCGGTCGCTGGCGATCCACAGCGAACGGCCGTCGGCTGTCCAGCCGGCGGGCGAGTAGATCGCCTTGGCTTCCTGGCTGCCCACTGCTGGCGCCACCTGCTTGGCCACGCCGCTGTCCAGGTCCAGCATCCAGATCTGCGCTTCATTCGCCGACAGATAGCGCGTCAGCGAGACCAGGCGCTCATCGGGCGAGGGGCGGCTGGCGGCCCAGCCGCCGCCGTTCAGCTCGGCCAGCCTGCGGCGTGCCTCGGGCTTCTCGGGGTCCATCAGCCAAAGCGTCGTCGTGATCTTGCTGCGCTTGCCGCCTTCGGCCGTGCGGTCGATGGGCACGGAGGAATAGATCAGCCGGCCGCTCTTGCGCAGCCAGGTGTTGATGGCGTGGCGCTCGTCGGGGTTGGTCAGCTGCACCGGCTGGGCGCCTGCCGGGCTCAGCGGCAGGCGGTAGAGCTGGGCGACCTCGTTGCCGCCGGTGGCGCGCTCGAAGACGATGTACTGGCCGGTGCGCGGCTCATAGGTGGCGCGGGTGACCGGGTCGATGCCGTCGGTCAGCTGCTGGCCGTCGGTCAAGGGCGTCGTGACGCGGAAGATCTGGGCCGTGTTGGCGCCGGCCTTGCGGTGGCTGACCAGCATCTCGCGCTGGGTCGGATGCCAGTCGGCGAAGGCATGACCGCGGAAGTCGTTGTAGCGGCCGATGGCATCCGCCAGGCTCTGCGGCACCGGCGGCACGCCCTGGGCGAGCAGGTTGGCATGGGGAGCCACGACCGCTGTCGGGGTTGGGGAAGACGCGCAGGCAGCCAGCAGGGCCGTGCCAAGGACGCAGAGGGAAAGATGCAAACGATTCATGGAGCCTCAAAGGAAATGGGCGCTCGAAGCGCCCATTCTCGGTGGGGTCAGACTCGGGTCTAACCCGCTGTGACAACGGTCATGCCGTCTGCTGGATGCCGGCGATCAACCAGCCTTCGCCAGCCTGGACCAGATGCCAGATCTCGTCGAAATTCTCGGCGGCCTGCTCACTCTTCTCGCGCACCAGACCCGAGAACCGCACCGAGACGATCTGCTGGCCGTCTTCCGTCGCCACGTCGATGACGCGGGCGTCGAGCTGCAGCACCTCGGTGCGCTGGGCCTGGCCGCCGCGTTCGAGCAGCTCTTGCTGGATGCTGGCGTACATCTGCGGCGTCGTGAAGCGGCGCAGGTCGGCCTGGTCGCCGGCATCGTTGGCGGCCTGCAGGCGGATGAAGACCTGCTTGGCCAGCTTCTCGAAGCCGGCGCTGTCGAAGTCGGCCGGTGCTGCGGCTGCGGTGCCAGACGCTGCAACGGGCGCGGGGTTCCAGGCTGGCTCCGCTGCGCGGAAGCTGGCGCCGTTGGCCGCGGCCAGTTGCGGCTTGGGCGCGGCGAAGCGACGCATCACGAAGCGGAAGATGGCGAAAGCAGCCACGGCCAGCAGGGCGATCATCATGAAGTTGGCCAGGCCTTCACCAAAGCCGAAATGGCTCGCCAGGGCGGCCAGGCCCAGGCCCGCGGCCAGGCCGGCGATGGGGCCGAGCCAGGATCGCTTGGTGGCGGCAGCTGGGGCCGCCGCGGGCGCTGCGGCCTGCTTGTTGGGGGCGGCCTGCTGAGGCGCCGGCTGCTGAGCCGGCGGTGTCTGCGGCGCGGTCTGGGTGGGCACGCTGCGCTTGATGCCGCCGCCGCCCAGGCGCTTGGCTTCAGCGTCGTGGGTGGGCAAGGCGACGGCCAGCAGGGCTGCCAGGGTCACAGCGAGGATGCGGTTCAAGTGGATCTCCAGAAGCGAGCCCGAAACTGCAGGCTCGACTCAGGATTTTCAAGCGTCTCGGATGTCCGCAACGACGGTTTTTCCGAAGTCTGGACGCATGAAATACCGAACTATGGAGGCCGCCGTGGCTTCGGCCGTCTGCAGTTGGCCGCCGTCCTTCAGGCCCTGGAAGCGCGTCTGCTCGGGGAAGCGGGACGGGTCGGCGCCACGCAGCTGGACCTGCATGTCGGTGTCGATGACGCCGGGCGCGAGCGACACGATGCCAACGTCGGACTCCTCCAGCGCCAGCGCGCGGCTCAGGTGGTCCAGCCCCGCCTTCACCGCGCAGTAGGACGCGCTGCCGGCCATGGCGCGCCGGCCCAGGCCCGAGGAGATGTTGAGGATGCGGCGTGTTGTCACGCCAACGGTCTCGGCCAGGAAGACGCGGCTCAGCAAGGTGGGCGCCTCCAGGCCGACGCGCAGTGCCGCGGACAGTTCGCCGAGCTCGCTCGCGGCCAGCGGGCCGGGTTTGCTCAGCAGGGCGGCGTTGTTGATCAGCGTGGCGCTCTGCCAGCCGGTGTTGGCGCGCAGCCAGGCCTGCAGGCGTTCGGCGGCCGGCAGCGGATCGGCCAGGTCGAGTGCCCATTGCTCGGCCTGCAGCGTCGGGTTGGACTTGCGGGCCAGGCTGATGACCTGGTTGCCCGCTTGGCTGAGCTGCTGCACCAGGGCGGCGCCCAGACCGCGGGAACCGCCGGTGACGATGTAGAGATGCATGTTCAAAACTCCGGTGGGCAGAGGAAATGGTGACCGGCGATGTGCAGTTCGCTGGCATGCAGCAGCAGGCGCGGCGCTGCCGCGGCGACGTCGGGCGTAGCGTAGAGGGAGTCGCCGAGGATGGCATGGCCCAGGTGGGCGAGATGGACGCGCAGCTGGTGGCTGCGGCCGGTCAGCGGCTCCAGCGCCACGCGGGTGTGGCCGGCTTCATGGGCCAGCACACGCCAGCGCGTCTGCGAGGGCTTGCCGTGTTCGAGGTCGACCTGCTGGCGCGGCCGGTTGGGCCAGTCGGCGCCCAGCGGCAGGTCGATCAGGCCTTCGCCCTGCAGATGGCCGGCGACGACGGCGACATAGAGCTTGCCGACGCGGCGCTCGGCGAAATCGGCGCTCAGTTCGCGCTGGGCCTCGAGGCCGCGGGCGAACAGCAGCAGGCCCGAGGTCGCCTGGTCGAGGCGGTGCACGATCAGCGCGTCGGGGTAGATCGCCTGCACGCGGGCGCTGGCGCAATCTGGCTCTGTGCGCCCCGGCACGCTGAGCAGGCCGGCGGGCTTGTTGATGACGACCAGGCGGTCGTCGGCGTGCAGCACCCGCATCAGCGTGACGACACCCAGATGCCGGCGGCAATCAGCAGGAAGGCCAGGCCGTGGTACCAGGCCGGTGCCACACCCAGCAGGGCTGCCGAGATGACGGCCGCGAACACCGGCGTCAGGTTGACGAAGAAGCCGGCCAGGGCCGGACCGGCCTCGGCCACGCCCAGCCCCCAGCAGCGGTAGGCGATCAGCGAAGGGCCGATGGCCACATAGGCCAGCACGGCGACAAGTGCCGGGCTCCAGTGGATGGGCGCCGGCGCGACGACCTGCTCCACGCCCGCTGCCACACCCGAGAAGACGACGCCGAACATCAGCTGGGCCATCAGCCATTCGGCCCAGTTCCATTCCGGCCGTTCGCCTGGCTTCAGACCGGTAGCGGGGCGGGCCAGCATCCAGGAGTAGATGGCCCAGGTGAAGAGGGCGACCAGCATCAGCAAATCGCCCGGCACGAAATGCACGGCCAGCAAGGCGGCCGGGTCGCCGCGCGCGATGACCACGGCCACGCCCAGCAGCGACAGGCCGGCGCCGGCCAGCTGGCGGCGCGTCGGCTTGACACCATAGAAGAGGGCGCCGACGCCCAGCATCCAGACCGGCATGCTGGCCGTGATCAGCGTGACGTTGAGCGGCGACGAGGTGTGCAGCGCCAGATACTGCAGCGAGTTGTAGCAACCCATGCCGAGGAAGCCCAGCCAAGCCAGGCTGCGCCAGCGCTTCAGGGCTTCGCGTGGATCGGCCAGCAAGCGGCGAGCCAGCGGGGCCAGCAGCAGGAAAGCGATCAACCAGCGCAGCGCGTTCAGCGCCATGGGCGGTATGTCGTTGCGCACCAGGCGGCCGACGACGGCGTTGCCGGCCCACAGCAGGGGCGGCACGCTCAGCAGCACTGCAAGACGTGGGGTCAGCTTCATCGACGGCGGCGAGAGGCGCAAAGGGCTGGCACGATAGCCCACCTCGCAACAGGAGACGTCGCATGAGTGAAAAGGCCATCGTCATCGAGGCCCCGGGTGGCCCGGAGCAGCTGAAGCTGGTGGAGGCGCAGGTCGGCGAACCCGGCCCCGGCGAGATCCGCATCCGCCACGAGGCCTGTGGCCTGAACTACATCGATGTCTACCACCGCAACGGGACCTATCCGCTGCCCCTGCCAGCCCGGCTCGGCATGGAAGGCGCCGGCGTCGTGGAAGCGGTGGGCGAGGGCGTCACGCATCTGCGCGTGGGCGACCGCGCCGCCTATGCCAGCCAGCCCCCGGGCGCCTATGCGACGGCGCGCGTGATGCCGGCCAAGTGCGTGCTACAGCTGCCGGACGCCATCGATTTCGAAACCGGCGCCGCCATGATGCTCAAGGGCCTGACGGTGCAATACCTGCTGCGCAAGACCTTGCCCCAGGGCGGGCTGCAGGCCGGCGATTTCGTGCTCTTCCACGCCGCGGCTGGCGGAGTCGGCCTGATCGCCTGCCAATGGGCCAAGGCGCTGGGGCTGCAGCTGATCGGCACGGCCGGCAGCGACGAGAAGTGCCAACTGGCCCTGGGCAACGGCGCGACGCACGCCATCAACTACCGCAGCGATGTGGACTTCGCAGCCAAGGTGCGCGAGATCACCGGCGGTCGCGGCGTGAAGGTGGTCTACGACTCGGTCGGTGCCGACACCTGGGAAGGCTCGCTGAACAGCCTGGCGCCCTTTGGCCTGCTGGCCAGCTTCGGGGGCGCCTCGGGCCCGGTGCCGGCCATCAACATCGGCACGCTGGCGGCCAAAGGTTCGGTGTACGTGACGCGGCCGACGCTGTTCACCCACCTCGCCACGCGCGAGGCCACGCAGGCCATGGGCGACGATCTGTTCGGCATGGTGGCCGGTGGCCAGGTCAAGATTCGCATCGACAAGCGCTATGCCCTGGCTGACGCGGCCCAGTCGCATCGCGACCTGGAAGCGCGCCAGTTGCTGGGCAGCGCCGTGCTGCTGCCCTGAATTCAGACGCGGCCCAGCAGCAGCTCGAAGCTGAAGCTGGAGCCCACGCCAGGCTCGCTTTCCACGCTGATCTCGCCGTCCATCAGACCGACCAGGCGCTGCACGATGGTCAGGCCCAGGCCAGTGCCGCCGTAGCGGCGCGTGATGCTGCCGTCGGCCTGGGTGAAGGGGTCGAAGATCTGGCCGATCTGGTCGCGCGTCATGCCGATGCCGGTATCGGTGACGGCCATGCGCAGGCGCAGTCGTTTGGGCCCGTCGTTCTCACGCGGGTCGGCCATGGCGATCTCGATGCGCACCTCGCCGTGTTCGGTGAACTTCAGCGCATTGCCGATCAGGTTGATCAGTACCTGGCGCAGGCGCAGCGCGTCGCCGATCATCCAGGACGGCACGCCTGGCTGCACGCGGGCATGCAGCTGGATGCCCTTGTCATGGGCCTGCTGAAGCAGCGGTTGGAGCGATTCGCCCAGGCAGTCGTGCAGGCTGAAGGGCTGTTCATCGATAACGATCTTGCCGGCCTCGATCTTGGCCACGTCCAGCAGGTCGTTGATGATGGTCATCAGGCCCTTGGCGGACTGGTGGGCCATGCCGATGAAGCGGCGCTGGCGTTCGTTCAGTTCGGTCTGCAGCACCAGTTCGGTCAGGCCCAGCACGCCGTTCATGGGCGTGCGGATCTCGTGGCTCATGTTGGCCAGGAAGCTGCTCTTGGCCTGGCTGGCCATCTCGGCCGCCTCGCGAGCGGCGACCAGCGCGGCCTGGCTGGCCTTGAGGTCGGCGATGTCGCGTGCATTCAGCAGCATGACGGTGTCTCCCGTGACCGGATCGCGCATGGGCCGTGCATCCAGCGCATGCCAGCGCGGGCCGGCCAGGGTCAGCAACTCGACGTCCTGGCGGCAGGTCTCACCGCGCTGCACGCGGCCCAGGATACTGGCGGCGTCGCCGGTATGGGCGAAGAGGCGGGTGAATTCGTTCTGGCCGGGGCCGGGCGGCGTGTCGCCGAAGGTCAGGGCTGCGGCCGGGTTGCGCATCAAGAGCTCGCCCTGGCCCAGGCCGAAGACCGCGATGCGCACCGAGGTGTGCTGCAGGGCTTCGACGCCACGCAGCGCAGAAAGATCGGCGCCGCCGCCGAGGGAGTCGGCCGCGAACAGCATGACCTGGCGGCGGTCCGGCGTGCGCATGCCGCGCGAGACCAGCATCACCGTCGTCGGTTCGCCCTTGGGGTAGAGGGTCCACTGCTCGCGCACGATCTTGCCCTGGGCGTGGTCGGCGGCCGTGACGGCGAGGCGTTCGCGCACGGCATCGCCATGCTCGGAGAAATCGCGCGACAGGAATTCCTCGGCGCTGTCGGCATGCCAGAAGCGCAGGGCCGCGGCATTGGCCCAGAGGTTGCGCTGCTGCTCGGGGTCGAAGACCCAGAGGGGCACGTCAAGCCAGTCGTAGTGGCCGAGGCTGGAGAAGTCGAGGAGCATCGAGGGGCGGTGAGAGGCGCGCGATTGTCACCGCTTGTCACATCTCGGGCCGCCGAGGCCTCGTGAACTAGTGCGCGCGCCGGCGCCGGCGCTCAGCCGCGGCGTACGCGGCGCAACTCGTCCAGGATCAGCAGGATGGCGCCGACCGTGATGGCGCTGTCGGCCACGTTGAAGGCCGGGAAATACCAGCTGCCGGCATGGACCTGGATGAAGTCGACGACATAGCCATGGATGGCGCGGTCGATGACATTGCCCAGGGCGCCGCCGAGGATCAGCGTCAGCGCCCAGCCGAACAGCTTCTGGTGGCCGTGGCGGCGCAGCATCCAGATGATGAACGCAGCTGCGGCCAGGCCCAGGCCCAGGAAGAACCAGCGCTGCCAGCCCGAGGCGCCGTGCAGGAAGCTGAAAGCGGCGCCGAAGTTGTGGGCGCGCACGATGTCGAAGAAGCTGGTGACCGGGTGGACGTCGCCGAGCTGGAAGGTGCGCAGGATGAGCACCTTGGTCAACTGGTCGGCCAGGATGATGAGGGCGGCGATCAGCAGCCAGGTGGTCAGGCCGGAAGACGAGGACGACGAGCGAGAGGGCATGGAATACAGGTCGCGAGGCGAGGGCCGCCAATGTAACTTGCCGCCGGCGCGGGGCTTGTAGGCGCAGGAGAAGCAGCGTAGAAGAGGAGTTCTCCGTTTCACTGGAGGACGGCCATGCGAAAGCGCATCTACTGGCTGCTGCCCCATCTGAGCAGCGCGCGGCGAACCATGGACGAGCTGTTGCTCGCCCGCATCACCGAGCACCACATCCATTTCGTTGCCGCCGAGGGCGCGTCCATGGAGGGCCTGCATGCCGCCAATGTGCTGCAGACTTCGGACCTGGTCGAGGCGGCCCAAAGCGGCGCCCTGATCGGCTCGGGGCTTGGCGCGGCGGGTGGTGTGGCGGCGGCTTTTGCCGTCAGCGCAGCCTCGCCGGCAGCCGTCGTCATCGGTCTGGCAGCCGTGGGAGCCATGCTGGGCACCTGGTCGTCCAGCATGATCGGCAGCTCGACGCCGAGCCGGCGCCTGAAACGCTTCGAGCAGGCCATCGAGGAAGGTCAGTACCTGCTCATCGTCGACGTGCCGCGTTCGCGCATCACCGAGATCGAGGAACTGCTGGCCCGCACCCATCCCGAAGCGCACTTCGAGGGGGTGGAGCCGAACGTCCCCGCTTTCCCGTAGCCGTAGGCCCCTCGTCCAGTCTTGCCGGGCTGAACGGCGGCCAGCCTGACCGGTCCCCCGAGGGGGCGGCGATGCATGCGGCATTGAGCCGCATGCACATCGCCTGCGTGCCGACTTGGGGCGGCCCTGCGTCGGTCCGCCCAGAACGCAAAAACCGCTTTATGCGATCGTGCGGCTCTCGCCTGCGCCGTAGAGGTTGCTGTCGCAGCGCCCGCACAGCGTCGGGTGCTCGGCATTGCTGCCGACGTCGGCGCGGTAGTGCCAGCAGCGCTCGCATTTGGCATGGCTGCTGGGCGTGACCGTCACGCCCAGTTCAGCCGCGGACATCAGCTTGACGGCCGAGGTGATGAAGACAAAACGCAGGTCGTCGCCCAGGCTGTCGAGCAGCATCTGGTCCTGTTCGTTGACCTTGAGCACCAGCTCCGCCTGCAACGAGGCACCGACGGCGCCGGTCGTGCGCACCGCCTCGATGGCCTTGTTGACCTCGTCGCGGATTTCGTGGATGCGGCTCCACTTGGCCAGCAGCGAGGCGTCGGTCTTGCCGAAGTCCCAGTAGGTCTCGGTGAAGATGCTCTCGCCCTTGGCGAACACCTGCCACGCCTCCTCGGCGGTGAAGCTGAGGAAGGGCGCCATCCAGCGCAGCATCGCATGCGTGATCTGCCACAGCGCCGTCTGTGCCGAGCGGCGCGCCAGGCTCTTGGGCGCCGTCGTGTAGAGGCGGTCCTTCAGCACGTCCAGGTAGAAGGCGCCGAGGTCTTCGGAGCAGTAGACCTGCAGCTTGGCGACGACGGGGTGGAACTCATAGCGCTCGAAGTGGGCCAGGATGTCGGCCTGCAGCTCGGCCGCGCGGGCCAGGGCGTAGCGGTCGACTTCCAGCAGGTCTTCAGCCGCGACCGCGTCCGTCGCCGGATCGAAGTCGCTGACGTTGGCGAGCAGGAAGCGCAGCGTGTTGCGGATGCGGCGGTAGCTGTCCACCACGCGGGCGAGGATCTTCTCGTCCAGGCCGAGGTCGCCCGAATAGTCGGTGGCGGCCGTCCACAGGCGCAGGATCTCGGCGCCGAACTTGTCCGACACGGCCTGAGGAGCGACCACGTTGCCCATGGACTTGCTCATCTTGCGGCCCTGGCCGTCGACGACGAAGCCGTGGGTCAGCAGGCCCTTGTAGGGCGCGCGGCCATACAGGGCGCAGGCGATCAGCAGCGACGAATGGAACCAGCCGCGGTGCTGGTCATGGCCTTCGAGGTAGAGGTCGGCCTCGGGGCCGCTCTCGTGGCCGGCGCCCTTGTGGCTGCCCTTGAGCACATGCTCGAAGGTGGAGCCGGAGTCGAACCAGACGTCGAGGATGTCGTTGCCCTTGGTGTACTGGGCGGCTTCCTCGCCCAGCCATTCGGCGGCATCCAGCTTGGACCAGGCTTCGATGCCGTTGGCCTCGACCAGTTGTGCAGCGCGCTCGATGAACTCCAGCGTTTGGGGATGCGCCTCGCCGGTGTCCTTGTGCAGGAAGATGGGCAGGGGCACGCCCCAGCTGCGCTGGCGCGAGATGCACCAGTCGGGCCGGCCGGCGATCATGTCGTGCAGGCGGGCGCGGCCGTTCTCGGGGTAGAAGCTGGTCGCCTCGATGGCGGCCAGCGCGGTCTTGCGCAGGCTGTCCGGGGCCTTGTGGGTGGTGAACAGGCCATCGCCCTCGTCCATGCGCACGAACCACTGGGCCGCGGCACGGTAGATGACGGGCGTCTTGTGGCGCCAGCAGTGCGGGTAGCTGTGGGTCAGCTTGCTCTGCGCCATCAGGCGGCCGGCGTCCAGCAGCGTCTGGGCGATGACGGGGTTGGCCTTCCAGATGTGCTGACCGCCGAACAGCGGCAGTTCGGCTGCATAGGCGCCGTTGCCCTGCACGGGGTTCAGGATGTCGTCGAAGGCCATGCCGTGGGCGACGCAGGACTGGAAGTCGTCCAGGCCATAGGCGGGCGCGGAGTGGACGACGCCGGTACCGTCCTCGGCCGTCGCGTAGTCGGCCAGGTAGACCGGGCTTTCACGGTCATAGCCCGGATGCACGTGGGCCAGCGGATGCTTGAACTTCAGCAGCTCGAGCTTGCGACCCGGCACCGTCGCGACGACGCTGCCTTCCAGCTGCCAGCGCGCCAGGCACTTCTCCACCAGCGCCTCGGCGACGACGAAATAGCCCTTGGGCGTGTCGACCAGGGCGTAAGGCAGCTCGGGGTTGAGGTTGAGCGCCTGGTTGGCCGGGATGGTCCAGGGGGTCGTCGTCCAGATGACGGTGAAGGCGTCCTTGTTGAGCGGTGCCACGCCGAAGGCGGCGGCGAGCTTTTCGGGCTCGGCGCTCAGGAAGGCCACGTCGACCGCAGGCGACTGCTTGTCCGCATACTCGATCTCGAACTCGGCCAGCGACGAGCCGCAGTCGAAGCACCAGTAGACGGGTTTCAGGCCACGGTACACGAAGCCGCGCTCGAACAACCGCTTCAGCACGCGGATCTCGCCGGCCTCGTTGGCGAAGTCCATGGTCTTGTACGGCTTGTCCCACTCACCGAGCACGCCCAGGCGCTTGAAGTCGGCGCGCTGGCCGTCGATCTGCTCGGTGGCATAGGCGCGGCTCTTGGTCTGCACCTCGTCGCGCGGCAGGCCGCGGCCGAAGGTCTTCTCGATCTGGTTCTCGATGGGCAGGCCGTGGCAGTCCCAGCCGGGGATGTAGGCCGCATCAAAGCCCGCCAGCTGGCGCGCCTTGACGATCATGTCCTTCAGGATCTTGTTGGCGGCGTGGCCGATGTGGATCTGGCCGTTGGCATAGGGCGGGCCGTCGTGCAGCACGAACTTCGGCTTGCCGCAACGGGCGTCGCGCAGGCGCTTGTACAGGCCTTGTTCGTCCCAGGCCTTGACCCAGCCCGGCTCGCGCTTGGGCAGGTCGCCGCGCATCGGGAAGGTCGTGTCGGGCAGGTTGAGCGTGGAACGGTAGTCCGGGGTGGTCATGGCATGCGGCCAGGCGGTCGGGCCTGGCAATCGAGAAGCGGGGAGGGCGGAATGAGAGCGGCGGGGAGCCGCTTCAAATTCGGTCGCGCGTGGTCTGGCGACGCTGGGCGGCGTGGGTGGCCAGGAAGGCGCGCGCTGCAGCCGTGTCGGCCGCAATGGCAGCCGTGAGCGCTTCCAGCCCGTCGTACTTGGCTTCGTCGCGAAGTTTGTGCAGCAGTTCCACGCGGGCAAGTTTACCGTAGCCCCCCTCGGGACCCAGGGGCCACTCGAGGCAATGGACCTCCAGCAGCACGCGACCGGCGTCTTCCACGGTGGGCCGGCGGCCCAGGCTGGCGACACCGGGCAGCGGGTCGGGCGTCAAGCCATGGACCTGCACCGCGAAGATGCCCTGTGCAGCCGGCTTGTCGTGGGCAAAGCGCAGGTTCAGCGTGCGAAAGCCGTCGGCGGCGCCGGCCTTGCTCTCGCCCAGCTGGCGACCCAGCTTGCGCCCATGCGTGACATGACCCGTGATGGCATAGGGCCGGCCCAGCAGCGACGCGGCCGCCGACATGTCACCGGCGGCCAGGGCTTCGCGCACGGCCGAGCTGCTGACGCGCAGACCATGCACCTCGTAGCTCATCATGCGGGCGACGTCGAAGCCCTGCGCCTGGCCCGCGGCATCCAGTGTCGCGTAGTCGCCCTGGCGCTTGGCGCCGAAGCGGAAGTCGTCGCCGACGAGGACGTAGCGGGCGCCCAGGCCGTCGAACAGCACCTGGCGGATGAAATCCTGGGCCGGCAGCGAGGCCAGGGCCTCATCGAAGCGCAGGATGACGACCTGGTCGACGCCGCAGCGCTCCAGTTCGACCAGCTTGTCGCGCAGATTGGCGATGCGGGCAGGCGCCAACTCGGGCTTGCCCAGCTTGGCGGCAAAGAAGTCGCGCGGATGGGGCTCGAAGCTCAGCACGCAGGTCGGCAGGCCGCGATGGCGGGCTTCGGACTGCAGCAGGGCCAGCATGGCCTGGTGCCCGCGGTGCACGCCGTCGAAGTTGCCAATGGTCAGCGCGCAGGCGGGGGCGATGCCGGGATGGTGGAAGCCTCTGAAAACTCGCATGGACCGGGATTGTCGGGGTTTGCCTGATCTTCCCAAGGAATCGTTCGATGGTTGCGATGCTCGTCCTTTGACAAGTGGGCCGGACCACGAACTTAGACTCGCACGCAATCAGGGAGAGAACATTGGTCAAGTTTCCAACAACGGTGCATCGGGCACTGGCGCTGAGTGCTTGCCTGCTGACGAGCGGGCTTCTGGGCGGCTGTGGCGGCGGCGGTGGCTCACCGTCCGCCCCAACCGACACAACACCGCCGACCGTGGCCTCGGTCATCCCGGCGGACAAAGCCACCGGTGTCTCGGCCACTGCATCGGTCACCGTGACATTCAGCGAAGCGGTGGACTGCGCCAAAGCTGGCAGCGACGCCTTGGTCGTTACTCAGGGTGGTATCTCGGTGCCGGGCGCCTTGTCTTGCAGTGGAAGCACTTTGAGCTTCAAGCCGACGTCCTCGCTGCCCACCAGCGCGACCCTCACCGCGATGGCCAGCGCCGGCGTGACTGACCTGGCCGGCAACCGTCTTGGCACCGCGTACGTGTGGCAGTTCAGCGTGCCGCCCTGGACGGTGCATCTGGGAAGCAGCGGAGCCGATGCCTTCAATTCGGTCGCCTCCGACGCCTCGGGCAGCTTCTACGTTGCGGGCTCGACTGCGGGCAGCGTCGACACGGCCCATCCCACCGGCGGCGCATTGCTTGTCAAATACGACGCACAGGGAAGCCAGCAATGGGTCCGCCAGATCGGCGCGCGGCTCGACGCGGCGCAGTCCGTGGCCATCGATACCGAAGGCAACGTCTTCGTCGGAGGCAGAGTCGAGACGGACCCTCTGGCCGGCAACCCCGGGCTTGCCAACGCGATCTTCATCGCCAAGTACGACAAGAACGGCACGCGGCTCTGGGTGAAGCAGTTCAGCAGCGGTACCCGAGACTTTCTTCGCGCCCTCCAGGTGGACGGGAGCGGCAATGTCATCGCGGTTGGCTACACGCAAGGCCGTTTGTTCGGCGCCTCCGGCGGCGGTGTCGACTTCTTCGTTGTCAAGCTGGATGGTGCCGGCGCCATGCTCTGGGGAGTTCAGGACGGCGGGCCCGGGAGCGACAACGCGTCGAACTTGGCCGTCTCCGCTGCCGGTGACATCTTCGTCGTTGGATACGCTGGCAGCGCGCTGCATGGCCTGCCGCCGAGCGGTGGCACGGATGCGTTCCTCATCAAATACGCTGCCGACGGCACGCGCCAGTGGATGCAGTTCATCGGTTCGCCGGGCGAGGAGTATGGCGAGTCGGTGAACCTGGATCCTTCAGGCAACCTCGACGTTCTGGGCCGCACTTCGGGCGCCCTGGCGGGGCAGTCGAGCGCGGGCGGACTTGACGCCTTCGTGGCCAAGCTCGATGCGACCGGCGCCGTGCAGTGGATCCGTCAATTCGGCACGGCCGGTGACGACTACCCGAACGCCATGGTGCGTGACGCCTCAGGCGGCCTGCGGGTCGCCGGGTACACGACAGGCGCCTTCGCCGGCGCAAGCCATGGGGGTGGCCTGGATGGTTTCGTCGCCAAGCTCGACGCCGGCGCCACGCTCCAGTGGGTTCGCCAGTGGGGTGGTGTCGGCGACGAGTATGTCTACGGCCTCGTCCTGGATGCGGCCGGCAATGCGTTCGTCACTTCCATGGGAGCGGCCTTGCCCGGCATCGCGGGCGCTGGTGATCTCGACGCCTTCCTGCTCAAGTTCGCGTCAGACGGAACGCCGCGCTGAACGCGGCGAAGCCGGATCGTGTTGCGCCGGTAGCAGCCTCTAGCCGACCTCGGCCGCGCTGAGGACCCAGCGCCATTCCCCCGGCTTGAGGTCCGCCGGCAGCACGAGGGCGCCGAAGCTGGGTCGGTGCAAGGCTTCCACGCGATTGCCGACCGCCGCCACCATGCGCTTGACCTGGTGGTATTTACCTTCGATCAGGGTCAGCCGCAGGAGTGTCTCGTCGACGATCTCGGCGCCTTCGGCCTTGCTGATCTCGGGCGGGCGCTGGAACTTGCCCTCCGGTTCCTTCAGCTCGACCCCGGCGAGCAGCTGTTCGACCATGGCCGGCGTCAGCGGATGCTTGCAGCGCGCCTCGTAGACCTTGGGCACGTGGTGCTTGGGTGAGGTCAATTTGTGGATCAGCGTGCCGTCATCGGTCAGCAGCAGCAGGCCGGTGGTGTCTTCGTCCAGGCGCCCGATGGGCTGCACGCCGCGCCCGCGCAGCGGCGCGGGCAGCAGGCTGAGCACACTGGGATGGTGCTTGGGTTTTTGCGAGCACTCGTAGCCGGCCGGCTTGTTCAGCAACACCAGGGCCTGGTCGAAGAAGGGCCACTCCTGGCCATTGACGTTGAAGCGCAGCCCCGTCGTCTCGAACTCGGTATCGGGTTCCTCGACGACCTTGCCGTTGACGCTGACCTCGCCGTGCCACACCAGCCCCGCGCACAGGCGGCGCGTCCCGAAACCCTGGCTGAACAGGATCTGCGACAGCTTCTGCTTCACTTGGCCTGGGGCGACTGCATCGGCTTCACATCGCCGCAATCGGTGCCGAGCCAGCGGCCTTCACCGCTGACCTTGGTGACCTCGGTCTTGCCCTGGCGCACGTGGCGCACGGTGACGTCGTTGGTGAATCCTTCGTTGCCGCGCAGCGTGACGGTCGCGTCGCCCTCGGAAGCCGGGTCGGTGCAGACGAAATGCGTCTGGATGGTGTTGCCGCTGCGCTTGACGTCCTGGCTGCAGTTGCCCTGCTGATGCACCGGCGCCATGTTGCGCTCGGCCTGCTCCTTGGTGACGCAGGTCTTGATGGTGATGGCGCCGCCGGACATGCTGATGTTGACGCCCCGGCTGGCCATCATCTTCTCCATCATCTGCCGCTGCTCGGGCGGCATGCTCTCCATGGCCTTCTGGGCTTGCGCCATCTGGGCCTGGCGGGCAGGGTCGAGCTGGGGCGTCTGCTTGAACTCCCACAGCCCAGGTTTCATGTTCTGGGCGTGGGCGGCGCCAGCGGCAAGGCCGGCAAGCAGCAGGGCGGCGGTGAACTTCATCGGGTGACCTCCAGGAAGGCAGAGAAGGCAGCGCCGACAAGACGCTGCCTAGGCAAACACCCCCGCAGTGTCCTGCATCCGGGCGCTGACTTCACCCAGGTGATGCAGGGTGTCGCCCCATTGCATCTCCATGACGGTCAGGCGCTTGAAGTAGTGGCTGCCGGCGTACTCGTCGGTGACGCCGATGCCGCCGTGCATCTGGGTGCACTGCTGGCCGACATAGCGCATCGCATTGCCGAGCTGCACCTTGGCCTGCGACACGGCTCGGCGGCGCACCGTCGGCGTGTCGCCCAGGCGCAGCGTGGCGTAGTAGCTCATGGAGCGGGCCAGCTCGAGCTGCATCTTCACGTCGGCCGTGCGGTGGCGCAGCGCCTGGAAGCTGCTGATGACGACGCCGAACTGCTTGCGGGTGTTCAGGTAGTCGACGGTCAGGGCCAGGTATTTCTCCATGACGCCGACGGCTTCGGCGGCCTGGGCCGCGATGCCGATGTCGGCCGCCAGTTCGAGCAGGGCCAGACCTTGCTCGGGGCCGGCGATGAGCTGGGCGGGCGTGTTGTCGAGATGGACCTCGGCGGCGCGCGAGCCGTCGTAGATCGAGTAGGGCCGGGTGTGCACGCCGGCCGCCGAGCGTTCGACCAGGTAGAGGGCAATCCCTTCCGAAGCGTCATCGGCGCCCGAAACACGGGCCGGCACGATGAAGGCGTCGGCGACATCTCCGGCCGGCACCAGGCTCTTCACGCCGGTCAGCTTGCCGTCGACGGCGCGGGTGGCGACGCGGTTCAGGCGGTAGCGCGACTTGGCTTCCTGATGGGCCAGCACGACCAGGGCCTCGCCGCCCGCAATGCGCGGCAGCCAGTCGGCCTGCAGCGCGTCGGGAGCCTTGCTGAGCAGGGCCGGCGCGATCAGCGCGCCCTGCGCCACCGGCTCCATGACGAGGCCGCGGCCCAGCTCTTCCATGACCACCATCGCCTCGACGGCGCCAAAGCCCAGGCCGCCATGGGCCTCGGGCACGGCCAGGGCAGTCAGGCCCAGGCCGGCCAGGCCTTCCCACGCGCCGCGGTCGAAGCCGCCGGCGCGTTCGATCTGCGTGCGGCGCTCGAAGCCGTAGTCCTTGTCGACGAAGCGGCGCACGGCGTCGCGCAGGGCTTCCTGGTCTTCAGAGAAATCGAAATCCATGTCTTGTCTCCCTCAACCCAGCACCGTCTGCGCGACGATGTTGCGTTGCACTTCGTTGGACCCGCCGTAGATCGTCGTCTTGCGGACGTTCAGGTAGTTGCCCGTCAGCGGGATGGCGTGGTCGGCGCCGCCGATCCAGGCGCCGCCCAGCCACTGGTCGCCTTGCCAGCCGGCCTCCATGGCCTCGTGGACATAGGGCAGCGCCAGCGGGCCGCCGGCCAGCATCATCAGCTCGGTGTAGCGTTGCTGCAGCTCGCTGCCGCGGATCTTGAGCAGGCCGGCGACATCCAGCGGCTGCTTGCCGGTGCGCTCGCCCGACAGCACGCGCAGCACCATCATCTCCAGCGCCACGACGTCGACCTCGCACAGAGCGATCTGGTCGCGGAAGCGCTGGTCGTCCATCAAGCCCTCGGCCTTGGCGATGCGCTTGAGGCGTTCCAGCTCGCGCTTGGCGCGGTTCACATCGGCGATATTGGTGCGCTCGTGCGAGAGCAGGTGCTTGGCATAGGTCCAGCCCTTGTTCTCCTCGCCGATCAGGTTCTCGGCCGGCACCTCGACGTTGTCGAACCAGACCTCGTTCACTTCGTGCTCGCCGTCCAGCATGATGATGGGCTTGACGCTGACGCCGGGCGTCTTCATGTCGATCAGCAGGAAGCTGATGCCGGTCTGCGGCTTGCCTTCAGTGGACGTGCGCACCAGGCAGAAGATCCAGTCGCCGTACTGGCCCAGGGTCGTCCAGGTCTTCTGGCCGTTGACGATGTATTTGTCGCCCTGGCGCTCAGCCCGGCACTTCAGCGAGGCCAGGTCGGAGCCCGAGCCCGGTTCGCTGTAGCCCTGGCTCCACCAGACCTCGCCGCTCATGATGCCGGGCAGGAAGCGCTGCTGTTGCTCGGGCGAGCCGAAGGCCATGATGACGGGCGCCACCATGACGGGGCCGAAAGGCACGATGCGCGGCGCGCAGGCGAGGGCGCATTCCTCTTCGAACAGATGGCGCTGCACGGCATTCCAGCCCGGGCCGCCGAACTGCTTGGGCCAGGCCCAGCCATGCCAGCCCTTGGCGCCCAGGATCTTGGCCCAGCGCTGCAGATCGTCCTTGTTCAGGCGCAGCGCGTGGCGCACCTTGTGGGCGATGTCCGCCGGCAGGTTGGCGCGCACCCATTCGCGCACCTCGGCGCGGAAGGCCAGCTCCGCATCGGTGAAATTGAGGTCCATGTCTCGCTGTTGGTCGTGATGGGAATGCCGGGCTTTTTAGCACGGTCGTTCGCATCCCGGCTGTCCGGCCAGGGACAGCGTGGCGTGGAGCAGAAAAGCAAAAAGCCGCCCGGAGGCGGCTTTTCGTTCGAGATGACCCGGATCAGGCGGCGAGCTTGATCTTGCGGCGGCGCAGGCCGGCCACGCCGACCAGGGCGACGCTGGTCAGAGCCAGGGAAGCCGGCTCGGGGACGTTGAGGTTGCTGCCACCGCAGACGCCCTTGGAGTTGACGGCCTGCGTGCACTTGGTGCCGGCCACGGCGTAGAGCTTGAAGAAGTCGTCGCCGTTGGTCAGCGTGGCGCGGTTTTCCGTCGCAATGGTGTTGGTGCCATTGCTGGTTTGAGCGAAGCCAGAGTTGTAGGCCGTGATCAGCCACCAGCTGGAGGTCTTGCCGGAACCGTTGACGGTGTTGTAGGGGTTGCTGGTGTCCTGGACCATGTCGCCATAGTTGCCCACCAGTTCCCAGCCAGCCATCGTGGCGGAGCCGGTGTTCGTCAGGCCGGCACTGCCGGTGGGGCCGGAGGCGCCGCCCACCCAGCGGAATACGGACACGTCAACCAGGCCGCTGCCCACTTGCGTCGTGCCGTTCGCACAGCTGCCGCCGTTCTGGTAGGTCATGGCCTGCGTGCTGTTGTTCTTGCAGCTGATTTCGCTGTTGGACGTGTAGCCCAGGCCGATGCTGGTCAGCACGGTCGAGGCGCTGAAGCTCAGCAGCACGCCTTCGGTGTTCTGGTTGTTGTCCAGCGCGTGGTAGGGCGAGCCGTTGTCGCTCCCCGAGTACATGCCCTGGCCGTTGCCCGCGAACTGGGTCAGGGAGTTGGCCACCCAGTTGCTGCCGGTGACCTTGTTGTTCGCGTCGTTGGCGGCGTAGAAGCCAGACATCTGGACCGTGTAGGCGGAGTTGCCGCTGTCGCCAACCGTGGCGGTAGGCGTGGTGTCCAGGCCCCAATAGGCTTGAGCGCTCGATGCCAGGCTCAGACCGGCGATGAGGGCGGTCAGGGCGATCCAGCGAGTCTTTTGGATTTTCATCGTTATTCCTTTTGGGCTGTCACCAGCGCTGATTGGCGTTTGCGAGTTTCTTAGCAAGCTTGATGCCAAATCAGAAAATTTCTTGAGATTCAACGGCTTGCCAGTTTGGACTGCTGGGTGACTGTTGAAAATTGTAAGAACAACCGACAGCCAAACCAGGCCCCTTGGCCCCCTCAGTTGAGGGTGGCCAGCAATTTCTTGGCATCCTCGGCCGAGGCAAAACTCACGTTAGCCCGTAGAGCCGAGCGCAGTTCCTCGCGGGCCTCGCCGTTGCGGCCTGCTTTGGCCAGCACGGCGGCCAGGTGGTAGCGGATGTCGGGGTTGTCCGGCGCGCGCAGGCGGGCGTCGCGCAGCAGCTGCAAAGCGCGGTCCGGTTTGCCGGCCAGGTGGTTGGCCCAGCCGGCGGTGTCCATCAGCATGGGGTTGCGGCTGTCGACCTTGTAGGCGCGCTCGGCCATCTCCAGGGCGCCGGGGTCCTTGGACTCCATCAGCACGTTGGCGAGGTTGTTCAGCGTCTCGGCGTGGTTGGGCCGCTGCTTCAGGATGGCTTCGTACTGCTTGCGCGCCGAGGCGTAGTCATGGGCGCGCAGGTGCTGGATGGCGACGGCGTTGCGCACGGCCAGATCGCTCGGGTTCTTCTTGAGCCAGGCGTCGCCCAGCTCGATGGCGGACTTGGGGCCGCTCTGGGCGCCGACGGCGCGCATCAGCTTGGACAGGCTGGCCTGCGACTTCTCGATCTCGTGGGCCTTGCGCAGCGCGTCGATGGCGGCCGCGGCCTGGCCGCGGTAGGCGGCGACTTCGGCCAGCAGGTTGTAGCCGATGGCGGCATTGGGAGCGGCCTGGATGACCTGCTTCGCGCGCTGCTCGGACCTGGCGGCATCGCCCTGGGCGAGATCGATGCTGGCCAGCATGGCCATGGCCGGCACATAGTCCGCATTGCCGCTCAGGGCCTTGTCCAGGCTGTAGGCGGCGCCGGCGTAGTCCTTGATGCTGGCCTGCTGGCGCGCGACCTCGAGCAGGCGCGGCGCGTCGAAGGCGGCGCGGCGGGCCGCGTTGGTCAGCGTGGTCTTGGCGCCCGGGGTGTCGCCATTGGCGGCCTGGGCGGCGGCATAGGCCTGCAGGGCTTCGACGTCCTCGGGCAGCTTGGCCAGCAGGGCCTTGGCCGCCTCCACCGCGCGGGCCGGCTGGCCCTTGCGCAAATGCCAGGCGACAAGGGCGAAATTGGCGCGCGTCTCACGGGCGCCGCTGGCGTCCACCGCACTTTCCAGCCACTTCAGGGCTTCGTCGTCCTTGCCCCAGCGCTCGTGCAGCAAGGCCAGCTCGAACAGCACATTGCTGTTGCGCTCGTCGCCCTTGAGCACTTCGCGCAGACGCTTGTTGGCCGCCTCGAAATTGCCGGTCACGGTGTCGATGCGCACCAGGCCCAGGCGGGCTTCCATCAATTGGGGATCGAGCTTGAGGGCCTTCTCGTAGCCTGCGCGGCCACCGGGGTAGTCGCCGGCCTGGGTCTTGGCATAGGCCTGAACCATCAGCACGGTCGCGTTGTTCGGGTTGGCGCGGGCCAGCGTGTCGGCCACGGCCAGGGCCTTGGCGGACTGGCCTTCGCGCAGATGCAGGGTGATCAGGGCCAGGCCTGCATAGGTCTGCTTGGGGTCGGCCTTGTAGGCCTTGGCGAGCTCGTCGGCCGCTGGCTCGGCCTTGCCACTCTGCAGCAGCGACAGACCCAGGGCCGTGCGGTATTCCGGCGAGTCCTTCGCCTTGATGGCGTCCTGCATCAGGCTGGCCGCGCGCGCATGCTTGCCCTGGCTCATGTAGGCGGAGGCCAGCATCAGCAGCGCCTGGCCGTCACCCGGTCGCGCCTTGACATAGGCGTCCAGCAGCTCGACGGCGCGGTTGACGTTGGGTTCCTTCAGCGCCACCTGGGCCAGCAGCTTGACCAGCGGGCTGCCCGGCTGCTGGCGCGAGGCCAGTTCCAGGAAGGGCTTGGCCTTTTCCAGCTCGCCGAGGCTGTAGTGGGCCAGGCCATTGAGCATCAGCAGCTGGGTGCGGTAGCGGATGTACTCGATGGGAACCGGGTCGAGCAGATCGGTGATGCGCTTGAGCGCAGCACGCGAGGTGGAGGCGTCGTTGGCGCGTTCGGCCAGCACGGCGCGCAGATAGGCGCCGCGCGGATCGTTGGGCTTGAGGGCCTGGAGTTCGTTGACCTCGGCCAGGGCGTCCGCGTCGCGGTTCAGGTCGATCAAAAGACCCGCGCGTCCGAGGTGGGACTCGGCATGCTTGGGCTGGGCCTTGATGGCGCGTTCATAGCCGGCGAGGGCCGGCGAGACCTGGCCGTTGGCATGGAAGATCGAGGCCTTCTGGTAGAGGGCTTCGGCGTTGTCGGGGGCGAGCTTCAGCGCCTGGTCGGCGGCGGCATGGGCCTCGTTGAACTGGCGGTTGCGCACGCGCAGCGGCACTTCGGCAATCCAGCTGTTCACGTCGGCGGTGTTCAGCGCGCGGGCGTCCAGCACGCTGGCCAGGGCCGCCTTGGTGTCGCCCAGGTCGGACTGGGCCAGGGCGCGCTCCAGCATCAGCTGCTGCTGGATGCCCGCCGGCAGGCCGGCAGGCTGCAGTCGCGGGTCTTCCAGCATCTGTGGCTGCTTGCCCTGGGCGTTCATGGCCATGGCCAGGGCAACGGCGACTTCGGCCCGGTTGACGCCCAGGCGAATGGCCTCACCCAGCTCGAATTCGGCCGCGGAGGGCTGGCTGTCGGCCAGCAGGGCCTTGCCCAGCAGCACGTGGACGGAAAGCTGGTTCTTGTCGGCCTGCAGTGCGTTTTTCAGCTGCAGGATGGCGCCCGGGATGTCGTGCTTCTCGTAGCGTTGCAGCGCGTCTTCGTAGAAGCGCGAGGCCTTGTTGGCATCCTGTGCGACAGCGGCGTTGGTGCCGGAGATCAGCAGGGCGGCCAGCAGGCCAGGAAGCAGGGCAGGTTGACGAGTCATCGAGGCGGCCGGCGGAAGTAGGCGGCGGATTCTTGCAGAAGCCGCCTGCCGCGATCAGTAGCGAAGCTCCAGAGTCATGACGTCGTTCTCGCGGCGCATCTGGAAGCGGTTCAAAAAGCTGTTGCCGAGCAGCACATGGCTCACGAGACCGGGGACGACGATGGCCTCGACGTCACGCACCTCGACATTGCCGATGCGCACCGTGGCCAGCTGGATCTGGTAGGCCGGCACGACGCCGTTGGCCGTCTGCGAGACGATGCGCTTGCCGTACAGGTAGCGCAGGCCCAGCTTTTCGGCCTCGACCTGGCCGATGGCCACGCTGGTCGAACCCGTGTCGACCAGGAAGCTCGTGGTGTGGCCGTTGATCATGCCCATGGTCGTGTAATGCCCGCCCGGACCTGAGGGCAGGACGATCTGGCGCTGCGGCCCGGCGTCCTGCGCGAGCACGCGCCCCGGCGCAGCACCCAGCATCAGCGTCTGGCGGCGGCCGCCGTATTCGACGACGGCGCGTCCATCCTCGATCGCGACCAGCCGCACGCCATTGGTCGTCGCTCCCACCGCGACGGTACGGGGCTCGCCGTCGATGACCAGCAGAGCTGCGCGCGTGCCGAGGGTGCCGTTGAGATGCACCTGGGCCGGCGGCAGCGGCTGGGCCGCGGCCTGGCCGAGGGCCAGCAGCAGGAACAGGGGCGCGAAGCGCTCCGCGAGGCGGTGCATGATCAGTCGCGGAAATTGTTGTAGGTGAGCGGCGTGTCGGCGAAGCTCTTCTTCAGGTGGGCGATGCCCGTCTGCAGGTCGTCGCGGTTCTTGCCGGTCACGCGCACGGCGTCGCCCTGGATGCTGGCCTGGACCTTGAGCTTGCTCTCCTTCAGCGAGGCGACGATCTTCTTGGCCAGCGTGGCCTCGATGCCTTCCTTGATCTTGTAGACCTGGCGCACCTTGTCGCCGCCGAGCTTCTCGATCTTGTCCTGCTTGTCCAGGAAGCTGATGACGACGTCCTGCTTGGTCAGCTTGGCGTAGAGGACGGCCTCGATCTGCTCGAGCTGGAAGTCGCTGTCGCCGGTGGCGTGGATTTCCTTGTCCTTGAGCTCGACCTTGGCGCCGGTGCCCTTGAAGTCGAAACGGGTGCCGATTTCCTTGATGGCGTTGTCCACGCCATTGCGGATCTTGACGTGGTCGGGCTCGAGAACGGTGTCGAAGCTGGGCATTTGCAGGGCCGGTGGATGGAATCGGCGAAAATTTTCCCATGTCCACGCCCCTGCAGACCCCCTCGAACGGAGTGCCGCTCCCCCTCCACATCGAGGCCGACGTCAATCTCAAGCCCTACAACACCTTCGGCCTGCCGGCCGTGGCCAAGCGCCTGGTGCGCATCCGCGAGGCTGCCGACGTGCGCCGTGTCGTCGATCACCCCGAGCTGGGCCTGGCCCCGAAGTTCGTGCTGGGGGGCGGCAGCAACCTGGTGCTGACCAAGGACGTCGATGCCGTCGTGCTGAAGGTGGAAATTACCGGCATCCGGCTGTTGGAAGAGCGCGACGACGCCTGGATCGTCGAGGCCGGCGCCGGTGTCGTCTGGCATGACTTCGTCACCTGGACGCTGGACCACGGCTATCCGGGCTTGGAAAACATGGCCCTGATCCCCGGCACGGTGGGCGCCTCGCCGGTGCAGAACATCGGTGCCTATGGCATCGAGGTCAAGGACAGGCTGGAGGCGGTCGAGGTCATGGACCTCATCACCGGCCGGCCGGCTTTGCTGCCGGCCGAGGTCTGCCGCTTCGGCTACCGCGACAGCGTCTTCAAGCACAGCGACTTCGGCGGCCTGGCCGGCAAGAGCGTCATCACCCGCGTTCGCTTTCGCCTGCCCAAGCCCTGGCAACCGGTGCTGGGCTATCTCGAGATCGAGCGCAAGATGCTTGATACCGGCATTACGGCGCCGGATGCGCGCCAGATCTATGACTGGATCTGCGCCGTGCGCCGCGCCAAGCTGCCCGACCCGGCCGTCATCGGCAATGCCGGCAGCTTCTTCAAGAACCCCGTCGTCACGACAGAGCAGTGCCGCGACATCATCGGCCGCGACCCCGGCATCGTGCACTACCCCATGCCCGATGGCAGCGTGAAGCTGGCCGCCGGCTGGATGATCGACGCCTGCGGCTGGAAGGGGAAGACGGTGGGCGGTGCGGCGGTCTACGAGAAGCAGGCGCTGGTGCTGGTCAACAAGGCGGACGCGCGGGGCGCGGAGGTCGTGACCCTGGCGCGGGCCATTCAGGAAAGCGTCTACGGGCGCTTTGGCATCCGGCTGGAGCCGGAGCCGGTCGTCATCTAGACGTCGTCTCAACGTGAATCCTGCCGCCCACGGGCGGCCGGCCGGATCGATCATGGCGCTTCCGCAGTCAACGGAGGATGGCCATGGATGGGACGACCCTGAACCGGCGCGTGTGGCTGGCCTGGTTGGGAAGCTTGAGCGTGCCGGCCCTGGCATTGGAGCCGCTGCTGGCGAAGAGCGCCCCGCCGGGCATCGACCCGAAGCCCTATCTCGTCAGCGAGAAGGTCGACGGCGTGCGGGCGCTGTGGGATGGCAAGACCTTGAAGTTCCGCAGTGGCCGACCCGTGGCGGCGCCGGCCTGGTTTCTGGCCGAGCTGCCCCCACAACCGCTGGATGGCGAGCTGTGGATGGGGCGGCAAAGCTTCGATCCGCTGTCCGCGGCCGTGCGGCGCAGCGAACCAGTCAATGCCGAATGGCGACTCATCAGCTATCGCGTTTTTGAGCTGCCGGCTGGCGATGGGGATTTCGAGCGCCGTGCCGCCAGGCTCGCGACCCTGGCCGGTGGCGTCGTCATGCCGGTGCAGCAGCAGCGCCTCAACTCCAATGCCGAATTGCGGGCCCGTCTCAAGCAGGTGGTCGACGCCGGCGGCGAGGGCCTGATGCTGCATCGCGCCGATGCGCCGCTGGCGTCGGGCCGCAGCGACCTGCTGCTCAAGCTCAAGCCGCAGGCGGACGCCGAAGCCGTCGTGGTCGGCCATGAGCCCGGCAGCGGGCGCTTCGCGGGTCAGCTCGGCGCGCTGGAGGTGCAGACGCCGGAAGGCGTTCGCTTCAAGCTCGGCACCGGCTTCAGCGAGGCCCAGCGCCGCGACCCGCCGGCCGTCGGCTCGATCGTGACCTACCGCTATCGCGACCTGACGTCGGGCGGCAAGCCGCGCTTTGCAAGCTTCATGCGCGTGGCCGAGGCCTTCTGAGGGAGGTCACAGCCAGCTCAGCAGCCTTTGCAGCCACAGGGGCAGGGGACGGCCGGGGACGTAGTTCTGGCGGTACTGGCTGTACATGGCGGGCTCCTTGAAAGCGAATACTGTAAGTTTATACAGTATTCGCTTCGGTTGGCCCGCCGTGATGCCTAGGGATTACTCCAGCCGGGGCAGGCCGCCGCCGGCCAGCAGGCCCGTGCCGGTGTAGATGCCCAGCTTGCCGCGGGTGTCGGTGATGTCCAGGTTGCGCATGGTCAGCTGGCCGATGCGGTCGGCAGGACTGAAGGGCGCGTCTTCCACCTTCTCCATGCTCAGGCGTTCCGGCGCATAGGTCAGGTTGGGGCTCTTGGTGTCCAGCAGCGAGTAGTCATTGCCGCGGCGCAGCTCGACGGCCACCTCGCCCGTGACGGCGCGGGCGATCCAGCGCTGGGCGGCTTCGCGCAGCATGATGGCCTGCGGGTCGAACCAGCGGCCCTGGTAGAGCAGGCGGCCGAGCTTGCGGCCGTTGTCGCGGTACTGCTCGATGGTGTCCTCGTTGTGGATGCCGGTGACCAGGCGCTCGTAGGCGATGTGCAGCAGGGCCAGGCCCGGGGCCTCGTAGATGCCGCGGCTCTTGGCCTCGATGATGCGGTTCTCGATCTGGTCGCTCATGCCCAGGCCGTGGCGGCCGCCGATCTTGTTGGCTTCGGCCAGCAGGGCCACCGGGTCGCGGTACTCGACGCCGTTCAGCGCGACGGGCATGCCTTCCTCGAAACGCACGGACACCTGCTCGGCCTTGACGACCACATCGTCACGCCAGAAGGCCACGCCCATGATGGGGTTGACGATCTTGATGCCGGTGTTCAGGTGCTCGAGGTCTTTGGCCTCGTGCGTGGCGCCCAGCATGTTGGAGTCGGTCGAATAGGCCTTCTCCGCGCTCATCTTGTAGGCGAAGCCCTTCTCGGTCATGAAGGCCGACATCTCGGCGCGGCCGCCCAGCTCGTCGATGAAGGTCTGGTCCAGCCAGGGCTTGTAGATCTTCAGCGACGGGTTGGTCAGCAGGCCGTAGCGGTAGAAGCGCTCGATGTCGTTGCCCTTGAACGTGCTGCCGTCGCCCCAGATGTTGACGCCGTCGGCCTGCATGGCGGCCACCAGCATGGTGCCGGTCACGGCGCGGCCGATGGGCGTGGTGTTGAAGTAGGTCACGCCGGCAGTGCTGATGTGGAAGGCGCCGGCCTGCAGGGCGGCAATGCCTTCGGCCACCAGCTGGGCGCGGCAATCCACCAGCACGGCCTTCTCGGCGCCGTACAGCATGGCCTTGCGCGGGATCTCGTCGTAGTCCGGTTCGTCGGGCTGGCCCAGGTTGGCCGTGTAGGCATAGGGCAGGGCGCCCTTGAGCTTCATCCAGTGCAGGGCCGCCGAGGTGTCGAGGCCGCCGGAGAAGGCGATGCCGACCTTCTGGCCGACGGGAACGGATTGCAGGATCGTGGACATGGTGGGGGAGCTCTCAGGCGACGAGGTTTTGCCACTCGGGGTGGCGCTGGAGGTAAAGCTGGGCGTAGCTGCAGGCCGGCACGACCTTCAGCCCTTCGGCCTTGGCCCATTGCAGGCCGGCCTCGACGAGCCGGCCGGCCAGGCCCTGGCCGCGGTAGGCCTCGGGCACGCCGGTGTGAGTGAAGACGACCTGGCCGCCGTCGCGCACGTAGTCGAGCACGCTGGTCGGTGTGGTCGGCAGCGTGAAGCGCTGGTTGTCAGGCTCGTGGACGGGTGTCATTCCGCGGCGGCCTTCAAGGCGACGGGATGGATCTCGACCGAGGCATTGGCGGTCGACACGTAGACGCTGCCGTCCTGGATGCTGATCTGCAGCTGCATGCTGCGCTCGGCCAGGGCGGCGAGGGCCTGCGACTGCTCCGCCGGGATCTGCCAGACGGCCACGCGGGGCGCCCGGGTGAGCTTGTTTTCGAGGCCCGCCCACCACACCGGCGTGCTGGACGCGAAGCTGTAGACGCTGACGCGCCGCGCGCGGCCGTGGGCCTTCATCAGGCGGCGGTCGTCGGGCTGGCCGAGGTCGATCCAGTGCTGCACCTCGCCGGTGAGGTCGAGTTGCCAAAGGTCGGGCTCGTCGACGTCGGACAGGCCCTTGGTGAACTCGAGCCGGCCGTTGAGGTCGTCGGCCGGCACGTTCAGCGCGAAGGCCAGCACGCGGATCATCAGCCTCTCCTCGGTCTCGCTCGGGTGGCAGGCCAGGGTGAGGCTGTGATCGCCATAGACATGTCGGTCCATGTCGGCGATCTGGAGTTGGGCTTTGTAGATGGTGGCCTTGAGCGCCATGGGATGGTGGTAACCGGAAGCAGCCGATCATTATCGCGGCGAAGCCTCGTGGCATGATTCCGCTTCCCGTTTGGAACCTTCGCAACCCGAGTTGCGCCCTCGACATGAAACGCATCCTCCTTCCGCTGGCCCTGGTCATTGCCGTCTCCGCCCAGGCACAAGTCACCACCAACACCAAGGCCAAGGTCGACCCGAAGAACAACAAGGTCAGCAACCCCGTTGTCGAGAAGCCCAAGCCCAAGCTGATGTCGCGCGACGAGCTGCGTGCCTGCATCGACCAGCAGGACGCCAACAGCAAGGAAGCCGAGGCCATCAAGGTCGAGCAGGCCTCCTACAAGGCCAACGCCGACAAGCTCAAGGGCGAGAAGGCCACCATCGAAGCGGGTGAGGCCGCATTGGCCAAGCAGGTCACCGACGTCAAGGCCGAGAAGGAAGCCATCCTGAAGGCCCATGAGACGCTGACTGCCGAAGCCCCCAAGCTCAGCAAGGAAGACCTCAAGGCCCGCAACGAAGCCTACACGGCCCGTACCACGGCCTTCGGGGGCATGGTCGATGCCGTCAAGGCGGCCGACGCCGAGCAGGCCACCAAGCGCAAGGCCTTCTCCGAGAAGGTCGACGCGCTGGACGCCCAGTTCAAGGGCATCGAGGAGCGCACCGAGAAGCACTTCGATGCCAACGACAAGTGGAAGGCCGAGTGCAGCAACAAGGCCTACGACGAGAACGACGAAAAGGCCATCCGCAAGGAAAAGGCTGCCGCCGGCAAGTGACCCGCGGCTCGCATTGACCCCACAACGGGCCGCCTCCGGCAGGAAGCGGCCCTTTTTTTTTCCGCCAGGACCTCCTCATGAGCACCAACCCGCTGCTGCAGGATTGGGCCGGCCCACACGGCCTGCCTCCCTTCGCCGACGTCGCCCCGGCGCATTTCCAGCCCGCCTTCGACACCGCGCTGTCCGAGCACCGCGCCGAGATCGAGGCCATCGCCGGCCAGGCTGAGGTGCCGAGCTTCGCCAACACGCTGGCCGCCTTCGACGCCAGCGGCCGCCGGTTGACGCGTCTGGAACATCTCTTCTACACGCTGGCCGCTTCGGCCACATCGCCTGCGCTGCAAGCCGTCCAGCGAGCCATGGCCGCGCCGCTGGCCGATCATGGCAGCGCCGTCTACATGCACCAGGGCCTGTTCGCACGCATCGACGCGTTGTTCGAGCAGCGCGAGCAGCTGGGCCTCACCGCCGAGCAGCGCCGCTTGCTGGAGCGCGTGCACCTGGACTTCCTGCGCGCCGGCGCCCGCCTCGCGCCAGAGGCCCGAGCGCGTTATGCCGCCGTCATGGCCCGCCTGGCCGAGCTGAACACCCGCTTCGCGCAGAACGTGCTGGGCGCAGAAAGCAGCTACCAGCTGCGCCTGATGACCGAAGAAGAACTGGCCGGTCTGCCGGGCTTTGTGCGCGCCGCCGCCCGCCAGGCGGCTATCGACCGTGGCCTGGAGGAAGGCGTCCACGTCATCACGCTGTTGCGCTCGCTGATCGTGCCCTTCCTGAGCTTCAGCGCGAGACGGGATCTGCGCGAGCAGGCCTGGCGCGCCTGGATCGGCCGTGGCGACGACACCGGTGACACCGACAACCGCGAGATCTGCCGCGAAATCCTCGAGCTGCGCGCCGAGCAGGCCCGCCTGCATGGCCACGCCTGCTATGCCGACTACGCGCTGGAAGACACCATGGCACGCAACCAGGGCGCTGTCATGGGCCTGCTGGAGCGTGTCTGGCATCCGGCCCTGGCCGCCCAGGCCCGCGAGCGTGAAGCGGTGCGGGGCGCCATGGCCGCGGCCGGCGCCACGCACGCGCTGGAGGCCTGGGATTGGCGCTTCTATGCCGAGCAGGCCAGGCGGGCCCGCTTCGAGCTGGACGAGGCCGAGGTCAAGCCGTATTTCTCGCTGGACCGCATGGTGGCGGCGATGTTCGACTGCGCGAGCCGCCTCTTCGGCCTGCAGTTCAAGGCCCGGCCCGACCTGGCCGGCTACCACGCCGACGTGCGCGCCTACGAGGTCTTCGACGCCGACGGCTCGCTGCGCGGCCTCTTCCTGCAGGACAACTTCGCCCGCCCCACCAAGCGCAGCGGCGCCTGGATGAACGCCATGCGCAACCAGAGTCGCGCACTGGGTGTGACGCCGGTCATTCTGAACAACAACAACTTCGCCCGCGGTGCCGCCGGCGAGCCGACGCTGCTCAGCTTCGACGACGTGCGCACGCTCTTCCACGAGTTCGGCCACGGCCTGCACGGCCTGCTGAGCAGCGTCGAGCATGAGCGCCTGGCCGGCACCCAGGTGCTGCGCGATTTCGTCGAACTGCCGTCGCAGTTGTACGAGCACTGGATGGCCGAGCCCCAGGTGCTCAAGACCTTCGCCCGCCACTGGCAGACCGACGAGCCCCTGCCCGACGAGCTGCTCGCGAAGCTGCAGGCGGCGCGCCAGTTCGGCCAGGGCTACGAGACGCTGCGCTACACGGCCAGCGCCATCGTCGACATGGCGGCCCATTCGGCGTCGCAGGCGCCTGCCGATGTCGTGGCCTTCGAGCGCGACACGCTGGCCAAGTGGGAGTTGCCGGCCGAGGTTGGCATCAACCATCGACTGACCCATTTCCAACATCTGTTCAGCAGCGCCGGCTATGCGGCGGGCTATTACGTCTATCTCTGGGCCGAGGTGCTGGATTGCGACGCCTTCGATGCCTTCGTCGAGGCTGGCAATGTCTTCGATGCGGCCATCGCGGCGCGGCTGCGCGAGTGCATCTACTCGTCGGGCAACAGCCGCGAGCCGGGTGAGGCCTTCCGTGCCTTCCGCGGCCGCGACCCCGTCGTCGAGCCGATGCTGAAGGATCGCGGACTGCTGCCGGCCTGACGCGCAGGGCGCCCTTTGGCTTTTCACAATGGCGAGGCACACTTGAGCACGCCGCGATCGAGATCCCTTTGATCGCGGCGTTATTCAAGGGGGCAACCAAGATGGCTTCGCATCGGAGGCGCCGCGCTGGCGCTGTGCTTGCCCTGGCCTTGGCGCTGGGGTTGACCGCCTGCGGCGGCGGTGGTGGTGGCGGGAGCGGCGACCCCATCGTGCGGGTGCCGGAAGACTCCCAGGACTTGAATCTGGGCACCAGCAACTATGAAACCGCCGGACGGGCCAGCGTCGCCAACGTCTTCCTTCCCATCGGTGTCGGCGATGTGGGCCTGCTCGACCCGATCGGCGCGGCGCCCTGGCTGCTGAGCCTGAGCGTCGACCTGACGCGCCGTGCCTTGCGATCGCCGGGCACGCCCCTGGCCCTGCTGCTGGGCTTCGGGCTGCGCCAGACCTTGCCGTGCAGCGAGGGTGGCAGCCTCGTGGTGAGCATCGGTGACACCAACAACAATGGCCGTTTCGATGACGGGGACGGCCTCACGCTGGAGGCACAGTCCTGCAAGGAGAACGGCACGTTGCTGCAAGGGCGCATCAGCTTCGCCGTGCAGTCGCTCAGCGGTTTCATCGACAGCAGCCGCTATGGCGCGACGCTGGCCGTGACGCTGAGCGGTTTCAGTGCGACCCGCGGCGCAGACACCGTGAAGGGTGACGGCACGCTCAACTTCACGCAGACCCAGACGCTGACCGTGAGCGAGCTGCAGCTGTCGACGGACTTCATGACGTTTTCTGGCCGCCAGGATGGGCAGGCCTTCACGACGACGCTGAGCGGCGTGAAGCTCACCCTGCGCACCGAGACCATCAACGGCGTCAGTCGCACCACCATCAGCTACGAGGGGCAGATCTCCAGCAGCGGCCTGGGTGGCAAGCGGGTCATCGTCACGACGCCCCAGCCGTTGGTCATCACCGGCAGCGACCGCTATCCGAGCAGCGGCCAGCTGCTGGTGAAAGGCAACGGCAGCTCCGCGATGCGCATCTCATCGGTGAATGCCACGCAGGCCCGGCTGGAAGTGGACGCCGAGGGTGATGGCCGCTACGAAGCCCAGACGACGAAGAGCTGGGCTGAATTGAAATAGCCGGATCAGGCTTCGGGGCGGCGCCAGAGCCAGATCGCGACGGCCAGCATCAGCGCCGGCACGACGATCTTGACGGCCAGAGGGGCCGGCGTCAGCGCCAGCATCACCGCACTGGCCGTCATCATCAGGCTGGCCATCCACTTGGCCCGCCGCGGTACCGCTCCGCGTTCGCGCCAGCCGCGGATGTGAGGGCCGAAATGTGCATGGTTGAGCAGCCAACGCTCCAGGGCCGGCCAGCCCTTGCCGGCGGCCCAGGCAGCCAGCAGCAGGAAGGGGACCGTCGGCACGACCGGCAGCACCAGGCCGATCAGGCCGAGAGCCAGGCTCAGCAGAGCCAGCGCCCGCCACAGCAACGTGCGCATGCCGGGACTAAGTGCGCGGCAGAGGCAATTCCGTGGGCCGGGCGCCGGGCCGCTCCCTAGCCGGCCCGCTCTGACGATGTGATTGCCGGGCGATCCGGCAAGCATCGTCGTCCCCTTGGGGGACCGGCCACGGCACGCCGTGGACGAGGTTCTTCACTTCAATCCGCCGCTGAGGAATTGCTGCAGGCGCTCGCATTGCGGCTTGATCAGCATTTCCTTGGGGTTGCCTTCCTCTTCCACGCGGCCCTGGTGCAGGAAGAGGCAGTGGTTGGAGACCTCGCGGGCAAAGCCCATCTCGTGGGTCACGACGACCATGGTGCGGCCTTCGGCTGCGAGGTCGCGCATGACCTTGAGGACTTCGCCGACCAGTTCGGGATCCAGGGCCGAGGTCGGCTCGTCGAACAGCATGACCTCCGGGTCGACGGCCAGGGCGCGGGCGATGGCCACGCGCTGCTGCTCGCCGCCCGAGAGCTGGGCTGGGTAGACGTTGGCGCGGTGCGAGACGCCGACGCGGGCCAGCAGGGCCTGGGCGCGCCCGATGGCCTCGGCCTTGGGCTTGCCCAGCACATGCACGGGCGCCTCGATGACGTTCTCCAGCACCGTCATGTGGGCCCAGAGGTTGAAGTTCTGGAACACCATCGCCAGCTTGGCGCGCCACAGCTGCAGTTGCCTGGCGTCGGCGGCCTTCAGGCTGCCGTCGCGGTCGCGGGTCAGCTTCAGGTTCTCGCCGCACAGGCTCAGCTCGCCCTCGTTGGGCTGCTCGAGCAGATTCAGGCAGCGCAGGAAGGTGCTCTTGCCCGAGCCCGAGGAGCCGATCAGCGTGACGACGTCGCCGCGCTTGGCACTGAAGGAAATGCCCTTGAGCACCTCGCGCTCGCCGAAGCGCTTGTGGATGTTGGTGGCCTGGAGTTGGATATCGCTCATGTTGTCTTGTCATGCACCCAGGAGCTTGCCGGTGCGGATAGCGTCGCGGCCGGCGACCTTGGCGACGCGCATGCCGGCATTGGCGAAGCGCAGGAAGTCGCGGGCGAAGAAGAGGCCGTCGACGGGGCTGGTCAACTCGGTGACGCGGGCCGTGATGGGGTCGATGACATGGGCCAGCACCTCGCCGGCCAGCACCTCGGCGCCAACCTCCTTGACGAAGGTCAGCACGCCGGCCACGGGCGACTTGATGGGCATGCTGCCGGCCAGCGGGCGGGCATCGCCAACGGCCCGGGGGACCGCGGGCTTGTCGCCGGCGATCAGGCCGCGCCAGCGCAGGAAATCGATGATGTTCTTCGCATCGGCCGAAGCCAGCTCGTGCGTCACGTCGGCGGCGCCGCGCAGCTCGACGGTCACCGACAGGCAGGCTTGCGGAATCGGGAAGCGGCTGCCGAAGTGTTTTGCCCATTTCCACCAGACCTGGGAGCAGGCTTCGTCGAAGGGGTTGTCGCCTGAGTCCTGGGCCAGCAGCGTCAGGCGCGAGCCGAGGAAGGCTGCCAGCGGTTCGCAGTCGGGCCAGCAGGGCGTCTCGGTGTAGAGATGCATCAGGGCCTGAGCGTCGCAGTGCAGGTCCAGCACGATGTCGGCGTCACAGGACAGGGCCATCAACTGGCGGCGTTGCGACTGCAGCTCGGTGTCGACCGGTGCGGCCTCGACGGCGGCCTTCAGCGCGCGGCGCAGGACGCCGACGTTGGCTTTGGCGTCATTGCCGAGCTGGGGCTCGACCGCGGCGGCCACGGCATCGATCTGGTCCGGGTAGTGGCGGTTGAAGTTCTCGCCCGTCGTCAGCTCGAAGCGGCCCAGGTGGGCGTGCAGCACGAACTGGCTGATGCCGATGGGGTTGGCCATGGGCACGAGGACGATTTCGCCCGTGATCTGGCCGGCGGCTTCGAGAGCGTCCAGTTGCAGGCGCAGATGGTGGGCGACCAGCATGCCGGGCAATTCGTCGCCGTGCAGGGAGGCCTGGATATAGGCTTTGCCTGTCGATGAAGGGCCGCCGGGCTGGCCGTAATGCAGCGAAACCAGTTCACGCTGGGTGCCTGGTGCAGGAGAAATCAGGGGATGGCGAACGAGTTTCATGATCAACGGCTCATCATGGGTTTCAGCCAGCGGTTCTCGGCCCAGCGGAACAGGCCGACCAGGCTGAGCGTCAGCACGAAGTAGAAGGCGCCGGCGGTGATGAAGGCTTCGAACGGCAGGTAGTACTTGGCGTAGACCTGCTGGGCGGCGCCGGTCACGTCCAGCAGCGTGACGGTGCTGGCCAGCGAGGTGCCATGCAGCATGAAGATGGCCTCGTTGCCGTAGGCCGGCAGGGCGCGGCGCAGGGCCGCGGGCAGCACGATACGGCGCAGCATCAGGCCGCGGCTCATGCCCAGGGCCTTGGCGGCCTCGATCTCGCCGGCGGGCAAGGCGCGGATGCTGCCGGCAATGATCTCGGTCGTGTAGGCGGCCGTGTTCAGCGTGAAGGTCAGCCAGGCGCAGAAGGTGGCCGACGACAGCCAGGGCCAGGCCCAACTGTCGCGCACGACCTCGAACTGGGCCGCGCCGTAGTAGATGAGGAAGAGCTGCACCAGCATCGGCGTGCCGCGGAACACATAGGTGTAGACCCAGACCAGACGCGACGGCCAGCCCAGGAACACCGTGCGCACGACGGCCAGCGGCACGGCCAGCACCAGGCCGCCCAGCAGCGACAGCGCCAGCAGCTGCAGCGACGTGACCAGCCCGCTGAGGTAGAGCGGGAAGTTCTCCCCTACGGCTTCGAAGTTCATAGCCGGCCCGCCTTGGTGCCGATGGCCAGGCGCTTTTGCGCCCAGGCGAAGACGAGTTCGGAGACGCTGGTGAACACGAGGTAGATGACGGCCACGGCCAGGAAGAAGGTGAAGGGCTCGCGCGTCGTGCCGGCGGCCTGCTTGCCGCGTGTCATCAGGTCGGACAGGCCGATGACGGACACGATGGCCGTGCTCTTGATCAGCACCAGCCAGTTGTTGGAGATGCCTGGCAGCGCATGGCGCAGCATCTGCGGCAGGGTGATGCGCCACAGCACCTGGCGCGGGCTCATGCCATAGGCCAGGCCGGCCTCGCGCTGGCCCGGCGGCACGGCCAGGAAGGCGCCGCGGAAGGCCTCGGTCAGGTAGGCGCCGAAGATGAAGCCGATGGTCAGCACGCCGGCGAAGAAGGGGTCGATATCGATGTAGTCCTCATGGCCCAGCATGGGGGCGATGGCATTGATGCCCAGTTGGCCGCCGTAGAAGACCAGCAGCATCAGCACCAGGTCGGGCACGCCGCGGATCAGCGTCGTGTAGGTGGCGGCGATGCTCCGCGCCACCCGTGAGCGCGACAGCTTGGCCAGGGCACCGATGAGCCCGAGCAGGGCGGCGATGGCCAGCGAGGACAGGGCCACCGCCAGAGTGACGGCGGAGCCTTCGAGCAGGCTGGGGAGGAATCCGTGCAACATGGGGAGAGAGGCCGCGATCAGCGTGGTGGGGTGACGAGATCGAAGCTGAAATAGCGGTCGTTGAGGGTCTTGAGGGTGCCGTTGCTGCGCAGCGCGGCCAGGGCCCCGTCGATGCGCTGGCCCAGCGTCGCCGCCTCGGCCTTGCGCAGGCCGACGCCAATGCCCTTGCCGTAGTAGCGCTGGTCGCGCGCGAAGTCGGGGCCGACGAAGCCGAAGCCGCGGCCATCGCTGTGGTTGAGGAAACCGAACTGGGCGATGACGGCGTCAACCAGCGTCGCGTCCAGCCTGCCCGACTTGAGATCGAGGAAGGCCTGGTCCTGGGTTGCATAACGCACCAGCTGGATGCCGCCGAACTGCTCGGCCAGGAAGCGCTCGTGGATGGTGCCGCGCTCCACGCCGATACGCTTGCCCTTCATGCCAGCCGCGGTCACGTCGCTGCGCGTGTCGCCGCGCATGACCATGCGGGCCGGCGAGAAGTAGTAGGGCGACGAAAACGCGATGACCTGCTGGCGCTCCGGCGTGATGGACATCGAGGCCATGATGGCGTCGATCTTGCGCGACTGCAGCGCCGGGATCAGCCCGTCGAACTCCAGGATGACCGGCGTGTAGGGCAGGGCCAGCTTGGTGCTGAGCGCCTGGGCGACGTCGATCTCGAAGCCCTTGAGCTGGCCGTCGGTGCCGATCTCGCTGAAGGGCGCATAGCCGACGGCGAAACCGATGCGCAGGCGCTGGGGCGCGGCCTGGCCCATCGCCGTGCCGGCGAAGGCCAGGGTCGTCGCTGCCAGGGCCGAGCGGCGTCGCATCACTGCTGCTTGGTGCGCGGCGCGATGTCGTAGTCGAAATACTTGTCGGCCAGCTTCTTGAAGGTGCCGTTGGCCTGCACGGCGTCGATGGCGGCGTTGAACTTCTTGCCCAGCGTCGCCTCGTCGGCCTTGCGCATGCCAACACCGGTGCCGACACCGAAGACCTTGTCGTCGATGATGGCCGGACCGGAGAAGGCAAAGCCCTTGCCCTCGGGCTTCTTCAGGAAGCCGAAGTCGCCGGCGGGCGAGTCCATTAGCGTGGCGTCGATGCGGCCGCTCTTCAGGTCCAGGAAGACCTGGTCCTGGCTGCCGTAGCGCACGATCTCGCTCTGCTTGAAGGTGGCGGCGGCGTAGGTCTCATGGGTCGTGCCGCGCTGCACGCCGATCTTCTTGCCCTTCAGGCCGGCGGCCGTGGGGTCGAGCTTCACGCCGGCCTTGGCGATGAGGCGGGCCGGGGTGTTGTAGTAGGGCTTGGTGAAGGCGATGACCTTCTGGCGCTCCTCGGTGATGGAGACACTGGCGAAGATGGCATCGACCTTGCGCGACTGCAGGGCGGGGATGAGGCCGTCGAAGTCCTGCTGCACCAGGGTGCACTGGGCCTTCATCTCGGCGCAGTAGGCCTGCACCAGCTCGATCTCGAAGCCCTTGAGCTTGCCGTCGGGGCCGATCTCGGAGAAGGGCGGGTAGGCGCCTTCGACGCCGATGCGCAGCTTCTTCCATTCGGGGGCCTGGGCCTGGGCGAGAGATGCAGCGGCCAGCAGGGCCAGCGCGATCAGGGAGCGTTTCTTCATGTCAAACCTCTTGGGTGGGACGGTGTTCAGCGGGCGACATTGGGTAGCCAGTCGCGCAAGGCCGCAAGGGTAGCAGCCGGGTCCTCCTCCTGAGGCACATGGCCTAGGGTCGGGAAAACCACCAATCGGCTGCCCGGGATGCCTTTTTCGAACTCACGGCCCCAGCGCAGCGGAATGAGGCGATCGCGCTCGCCCCAGAGGATGAGCGTGGGCACCTTGATCTCACGCAGGCGCTCGACGGGGCCCGGTGCGAGCTGGTCCATGCGCCTCATCAGGGCGACACGGTTGCCTTCCCGCAACGCCAGTTCGTAGTAGCGGTCCACCAGGGCGGCGGTGACGCGGCTCTTGTCGCCATAGACGTCGAGCACGCTGTCTTCGATGGCGCGGCGCGGCAGCACCCAGCGCATGGGCTCGCGCAGCACCGGGATGCGGGCGATGCGAAAGCCGATGGGCATGGATTCGGGCTCGAAAGCGAAGCCGGCCGCGTCGATGAGGACAAGGCCCGCCACATGGGCCGGGTCGGCCAGGGCCAGTTGCCAGGCGATCTCGCCGCCCAGGGAGTTGCCGGCGACGATGGCCCGGCCCACGCCGAGGCGGGCCAGCAGCTGGCGCACGAAGGCGACATAGCGAGCGTCGCTGTAGTCGTTCTCGGCGTTCGGGCCGGTCAGGCCGAAGCCGGGGAGATCGAAGCTGATGACGCGCCGCGTCTGCGCCAATTCGGTCACCCAGCCTTCCCAGGTGTGCAGGCTGGCGCTGGTGCCGTGGATGAGGACGATGGGCAGGGGATCGCTGCTCGGGCCCTGGTCGCGGTAGTGCACCAGCAGGCCGTCGAGGTCGACGAAGTCGGACGGCGGCGGCGCCCAGCGCGGCACCAGGCTTTCCAGGGACCGATCGGGCGCCTTGCTGACGGCAAATCCCAGGGCGGCCAGCATCAGCAGGATGCCGACGGCCTTCAGCGCAAATTCACTGAATCGACTGCTCATTTGGGGGAGAGGTCAGCGTTGACGCCCCTGCGATCGTCGAAGACGAAGCAGTTGCCGTGGTAGTGCTTGCCGCCGGTGTCCTCGAAGTATTTCAGGATGCCGCCGTCCAGCTGCCAGGCCGTCAGGCCTTGCTCCTCCAGCACCATGGCCGCCTTCTCGCAGCGGATACCGCCGGTGCAGTAGCTCACCACCGTCTTGCCGACGAGTTCGTCGCGGTGGGCCGCCAGCGCGTCGGGAAAGTCGCTGAACTTGTGCAGCCGCCAGTCGATGGCGCCGTCAAAAGAGCCCTCGTCCACCTCGAAGCCATTGCGCGTGTCCAGCAGCACCACCTCGCGGCCGTCGTCGTCATGGCCCTGGTCCAGCCAGCGCACCAGCGTCGCCGGGGCCAGCGCGGGTGCGCGCGGCGCCTGGTCGGGGCGCACGGCCGGCCGGTTCATGCGGATGATCTCGGGCTTGACCTTGACCTTGAGGCGCTGGAAGGGTTGCACCCCGCTCCAGCTTTCCTTGGGTGTCAGCGTGGCAAAACGCGGGTCGGCGCGCAGCTCGTCGACCCACGCGTTCACGGCGTCGGCCGGGCCGGCCAGGAAGAGATTGATGCCTTCCTCCGCGATCAGCACGGTGCCCTTGAGGTCCAGGGCCAGCGCCCGGGCTTCGAGGCGGTCGCGCAGCGCTGCCGTGTCGGTCAGCGAGACGAAGAGGTAGCAGGAGATATTGAGGATGGGGCCGGACTGCATGGGCCCGGGATTATCAGTCTGCCCAACGAGAGGCGATGCCGCGCACTTCGTCCAGGCAGGCGTTCAGCGCATCCACGATGCGCGGGTCGAAATGGCTGCCGCTGCCGCCGCGGATGAAGGCGAGGGCATCGTCGTGGCTCATGGCCTGCTTGTAGGGGCGCACGCTGATCAGCGCGTCGTAGACGTCTGCAACCGCCATCAGGCGCGCCGACAGCGGGATGGCCTCGCCGGCCAGGCCGTCGGGGTAGCCGCTGCCGTCCCATTTCTCGTGGTGATGGCGGGCGATCTGCTTGCCGAAGGTCAGCATGGGGCCGGCGTCTTCGCCCAGCTTGTCGATGGCGCGCTGCAGCAGGTCGGCGCCATGCTCGGCATGGGTCTTCATGACCTGCCATTCGTCGGCCGACAGCTTGCCGGGCTTGAGCAGGATGCCGTCGGGGATGGCGACCTTGCCGATGTCGTGCAGGGGGGCGGCCTTGGCGAGCTCGTCGATGGCTTCGGCCGTCAGGTCGGCGGGGCCGTCGGGCTGGGCGGCGATCCACTGCGCCAGCGTGCGCACGTACTCCTGGGTGCGCTGGATGTGGTTGCCGGTGTCGGCATCGCGGAACTCGGCCAGGCCCACCATGACGAAGAGGGTGGTGTCGCGCAGCCGCTCGACTTCGACCCGGCGCGCCTCCAGCTCGCCGCTCAACTGGGCGTTGTGGCGCAGCAGATGGTCCTCGGCGAGCTTGAGCTGCAGATGGGTGCGCACCCGGGCCAGCACGGTGGCGGGGTTGAAGGGCTTGTGGATGAAGTCGGCGCCGCCGGCGTCGAAGCCGGCGCTCTCGTCCTCGGGCCGGGTCAGGGCGGTCAGGAAGATCACGGGCACGCGTCGCGTCACCGGGTCGGCCTTGAGCTGGCGGCAGACCTCGTAGCCGTCCATCTCCGGCATCATGACGTCAAGCACGATGAGGTCGGGCGGCTGGCGGCGGCAGATCTCCAGCGCCTTGGCGCCGCTGACGGCCAGCTGCACGCGGTAGTCGGGCTTGAGCACCTGGGCCAGCAGGGTCAGGTTGGCCGGCGTGTCGTCGACGACGAGGACCGTGGCCTGGGTGGCGATCTCGGGCGGCATCAACGTCATGGCTTGCTCGCATCCTTGGTCTCGCCGCGCAGCGCGGCCTGGGCCTCATCGAAATCGAAGCGCTGCATCGCGCCGGCCAGGGCCTTGGCCTGGGGCGCGGGCAGCATCTCGATGAAGGCGGATTCATGCTGCTCGTACAGCGTCAGCGCATTGCTGTCGGCCTCGCCCAGCAGGGTGTCGAGCTCGCTCATCAGCGTGGTGGGGTCGGCGCCCGGTGTGGTCGGATCAACGTCATCGGTCAGCGGCAGGTCGACCGGCAGCGGGCGGTCCAGGTCCAGCAGGCGGCGCAGCATGTGAGGCAGCAGGGGCTTGGCGCACAGGGCCTCTGCGCCCAGGCGCAGGGCGCGCTCGCGCAGCACCGGCGTGTCGAAGGCGCTCAGCAGCACGGTGCGGCGGGCGCGCGGCGGGCCGCTCTCCTTCAGGCTGGCCAGCAGCTCGCTGCCTTCCATGTCGGGCAGCACCCAGTCGATCAGCAGCAGGTCATAGGGCTGGCTGGCGGGCACGGCGACAAGGCGGGCCAGGGCCTGGCGGCCCTGGGCCAGCAGGTCGACGCGGCTGGTCGGGGCGAGGGCCTTCAGCAGCGCGATCAGGGTCTCGTGGCCACCGCTGTGGGCGGCCTGCACGACCAGCACGCGGCGTGCGGGCGGAGCCGGCGGTGGGGCCAGGTCGGGGCAGGGCGCCGGCGGCAGGCTGAGTTCGAACTCGCTGCCACGGGCCGGGGCGCTGCGTGCCGTCAGTGTTCCGCCCATGCGTTCGGCCAATGCCCGGCAGATGGCCAGGCCCAGGCCCGTGCCGCCAAAGCGCCGGCTGGCGCCGGCCTCGGCCTGGGCGAAGGGCGTGAACAAGCGGGCCAGGTGTTCCGGCGCCATGCCGACGCCGCTGTCGCGCACGCGCAGCAGCCAGCCGCCGGCGGCGTCGACCGAGGCGCTGAGCTTGACTTGGCCGGCCGGCGTGAACTTCACGGCATTGACCAGCAGCTCGGTGACGAGCTGGGTCAGGCGCACCACGTCGCCCAGACGCGCGCCGGCCGTGTTCAGCAGTTCGGGCGAGGTGATGTCGCAGATCAGCTCGAGCTGCTTGGCCTGGGCGGCCGGTCGCACGGCGTCGAAGGCGCTGGCAAGCAGCGGCTCCAGCTGCAGGGGCTCGTTGGCCAACTGCATGCGGCCGGCGTCCAGGTCGGCGTAGTCGAGCAGGCCGTCGATGAGCTTGACCAGGGATTCGCCCGCCTTCGCCACTTCCTGCAGGCGGCCGCGCTGGTCGGCCTGCAGCCGGCCCTCCAGCAGCAGCCGCGTCAGACCCAGCACGGTGTTCATCGGCGTGCGGATCTCGTGGCCGATATTGGCCAGGAAGTCGGACTTGGCCCGCGAGGCGGTTTCGGCTTCGGCGCGGGAGCGCTCCATCTCGGCCATGCGGGCGGCGACCAGGTCTTCCGCCGTCGCCAGGCCATGGCTGGCGGCGGGCGCCAGTTGCGTCAGCCGGCCGATCTGGCGCGACAGGCCCCACAGCGCGAGGCAGAACATGGTCTGGCACAACCCGAGGTTGGCGATCAGCGGCCAGCCTTCGAGCAGCCATTGCGGCGGCGTGCCGAAGAAGCGCAAAAAGGTCGGTGGCGCCAGCGTCACGGCGAGCAGGCCCAGCGAGATGAACAGGGCCTCGCGGGCCCGCCAGGTCGTGAACAGCAGCAGGCTGCCACCCATGGCCCAGGGCGCGAAGCTGCCCAGGGTGTAGAGGCTGGGCCCGGGATCGGGCCTCAGCGTGAAGACCAGCATGGTCAGGGCGAAATACAGGGCCAGCAGCGTGACGCCGATGCGCTGCCAGATGCGCAGCTGCTGGGGCAGTCGCCAGACCAGCAGGGCCAGGGTCGTGAAAGTGGCCGTGATCAGCGGGTAGGCGATGCGGTCGCTGGGCTCGATGACGCCCATCCAGGTCTCGCCGGCCCAGGCGAGCAGGGCCGAGGCGACGATGACCTTGAAGAGCCAGCGCGTCCCGAAGGGGCCCAGGACGATGATGACCGGTGCCCTCAAGCCTTGCCTTTCAGCGCCAGCGCCGCGGCGTCGAAATCGAGGGCGGCCAGGGCCTGGTCCAGGCGCTGGCGCAGTTCGGGCGCCAGGCCGCTGTGGGCGCCATGGGCCTGCCACCAGTCCAGGGCCCGGCTGTCGCTCTGGACCAGCAGTTGACGCAGCTCGGCCAGGTCGCCCGGGCCGTGGGTGCGCGGCGCCGTGGCGCCGTCCCAGCTGTGTGCCAGGGCAGCGTGGATCTCGGTCTGCAGCAGGCCCAGGGCGGGCTCGACGCGGCCGAGGTGCCGGCCCGCGCTGTCGGCATCGGCCACGGCGGCGCTGCGTTCCAGCGCCAGGGCGACCTGGTGCAAGGGTTGGGCGCCCAGCATCGCGGCCAGGCCTTGCAGGGTGTGCGCGGCACGGCGCAGCTCGACCCAGTTGCCGTCGGCCAGCCAGTCGTCCCAACCGGCGAGGCCGACGGCGTACTGGTCGGCAAAGCCCTGCAGGGTGCGGCGGTACAGGGCCGACTGGCCGTCGAACTGGCGCAGACCGGCCTGCAGGTCCAGCGTCGGGCGCGGCGGGGGCGGCGCAGGCCGGGGGCGGTAATGCTGCAGCTCGCGCACCAGCCGCGCCACGTCCAGCGGCTTGGCGATATGGCCCTGCATGCCGACGGCCGCGCACTCGGCGCGCTCCTCGGCCAGGGCATGGGCCGTCATGGCCAGCACGGGCAGGGCGTCGAACTCGGGCAGCTCGCGCAACTTGCGCGTCGCGCTGAGGCCGTCGAGCACCGGCATCTGCAGGTCCATCAGCACGAGGTCGTAGGCCGTCGGTCCGCGCGCCAGCAGCCGGTCCAGCCCTTCCTGGCCATTGCCGGCGACGTCCACCTGGGCGCCGCGGCTGCTCAGCAGGCGCACGGCGATCTCCTGGTTGACGGGGTGGTCCTCGATCAGCAGCACGCGCAGGCCCGCCAGGGACTGGGCGTCCACGCCAGCGGGCCGGTCGGTGGGCGAATCTTCGAGCAGGCGGCGCAGTTCAGCGGGCAGCAGGGGCTTGGGGCAGAGGGCCTTGGCGCCGAAGCTGCGCGCCTGGCCCGGCTCGTCATCGGCGCCGGGCGGGCACAGGACGGCGATGCGCAGGGCCGGGTGGTCGCGGCGCAGCTGGGCCAGCAGTTCGGCACCGGTGGCGCCCGGGCCGGGCAATTGCCAGTCCAGCAACAGCCACTCGAAGGGGCGGCCGGCATCGCGGGCGCCCACCAGCGCGGCCAGAGTGCTGGCGGCGTCGATGCTGCCGGCAACACCCGGCCCCAGGCCGAGATGACGCAGCAGGGCCAGCGTCGCCTCGCGTCCCTCGGGGCGGGCCTTGGCCAGCAACAGGCGTTGCGGCTTGAGCGGCGCGGGCGCGCTGGCTTGGACGTCCAGCTGCAGCGGCAGGCGGATCTCGAAGCTGCTGCCCTTGCCGGGCGTGCTCTGCACATCCAGGCTGCCGCCCATCAGCTCGACGAGGCGGCGCGCGATAGCCAGGCCCAGACCCGTGCCGCCATAGCGTCGCTGGATGGAGGCATCGCCCTGGCGGAACTCGCTGAACAGGCCGTCCAGCTGCTCGGCGCTCATGCCGATGCCGCTGTCCTGGACCGTCAGCGTCAGCGGCACGCGACCTTGCTCATCGGTGGGGGCGGCGCTCAGTCGCAGCAGCACCTGGCCGGCCGGCGTGAACTTGAGGGCGTTGGACAGCAGGTTGACCAGCACCTGCTGCAGCCGCAGCGCGTCGCCAAGCAGCTGCCCACGTGCCCCGAGCAGGCTGGCGTCCGTCCAGTCGCAGATCAGCGCGACGGCGGGGTTGGCATGCACCGGCCGCACCAGCTCCACCGCATGGCCGACGACATCCTCCAGGCGCAGCGGCAGGGATTCGATCTCCATGTGGCCGGCCTCGATCTTGGAGACGTCGAGCACGTCGTTGACCAGGCCGAGCAGGGTGCGCGAGGCCGCGTCGGCCTTGGTCAGCAGGTCGCGCTGCTCGGGCGTGAGCTGGGTCTGCAGCGCCAACTGGGTCATGCCCATGACGGCATTCATGGGGGTGCGGATTTCGTGGCTGATCTGGGCCAGGAAGCGGGTCTTGGCCTCGGTGGCGGCCTTGTGGGCCTGGGCGGTATCGACGGTGCGGCGCAGCGCCAGCACGCACAGCGGCGGCAGCGGCAGCAGCAGCGCATTGATGACCAGGGCGACATCGACGGGCGTTCCGCCAGCGCTGCGCAGGCCCCAGAGCAGGAACAGAAGGGCCAGCAATGCCGCCATGGCAAGCCAGAGAAGGCCGAGCGTGAACGAGCGCTGGGGCATGGGGATCGCGTGTAACGGGGCCCGTGGCTGCAATGCCGAAAAGGCCCCGACGATTATGGGAGGGAGGGAGGCGCCAAATGTGCGACGGAATCCACACGCACGCCCTGGGGAAAGCCCCGGGCCGGGCGCTGGTGCGGCGCTGGGTGCTGCGGTTATCCTGATCCGCCATGCCGCTCATCCTCGTCGTCGACGACCAGCCCAGCAACATCCATGCGCTCTACGAGTTGCTGGTGGACGAATGCGAGGTGTCCATGGCCACCAGCGGCGCCGAGGCCCTGGCCTTTTGCGCCCAGCAGCTGCCCGACCTCATCCTGCTCGACGTGCTGATGCCCGAAATGAGCGGCTACGAGGTCTGCGACCGCCTCAAGGCCGATCCGCGCACGCGCGGCGTGCCCGTCATCTTCGTCACCGTGCAGGGCAGCGCCGACGACGAAGCCCAGGGCTTCGCCCATGGCGCTGTCGACTACATCCCCAAACCCTTCGTCGACGTCGTCGTCAAGGCGCGGGTGCGCACCCAGCTGGCACTCAAGCTGGCGTCCGAGAGCTTTGCGCGGTCGCAGATCGAGCTGTTCCAGCGCGACAAGCTGGCTTCGGTCGGACGCACCATCTCCGGCATTGCCCAGGAGCTGAGCTCGCCGCTGGGCAATGCGCTGATCTCGGCCTGCACCCTGCAGGACGACCTGACCCATCTGCGCAGCCTGTCCAACCACGGCAACATCAAGCGCAGCGACCTGGACAAGCATTTGCGCGTCAGCGAGGACAGCGTCGGCCTGGTGCTGTCCAACCTGCAGCGCACGCTGTCGATCGTGGACTCCTTCCTGCAGTCCACGGCCGACAACTTCGGCGACCAGCGCCGCAGCTTCTCGCTGCTGGAGCTGGTGCACGAGGTGGTTGCGGGCCTGGCGCCGGCCCTCGAGGCCCACCAGGTGCGTTGCGAGCTGGATGCCGGCGACGACCTGCACCTGCTGAGCTTTCGCGGCGCCCTGGCCAAGGTGCTGTCGACGCTGATCCAGAACGCCATCAAGCATGCCTACCGCGAGGCCGGCGGCGAGGTGCATCTGCGCGTGCGCTCGCTGGGCACCGACCAGCTCAGCATCACCGTGCAGGACCATGGCGTGGGCATTCCGCCCGGCATGCTGGGCCGCGTCTTCGATCCCTTCTTCTCGACGCGCTTCGGCCCCAACCGCAGCGAGCCGGGCCTCTACATCGTGCGCAACCTGGTCACCTTTGCACTGGGCGGCCAGATCCAGGTCGAGTCCACGCCCGGTCTGGGCACGACGGTGCGGCTGAGCCTGCCGCTGATTTCGCCCGAGGCGCGGCGCGCCGCAGGCTGATGCTGGAAGGCATGCGGGCCCGACTGGCGCTGCTGGGCGGCCTGCTGTTGGTGCTGGCGGCGGTGCTGGTGCTCTACCTGGTCAATCGGCCTTCGGCCGAAGCCGCCCGCGGCCCCATCGTCATCGGCCTGCTGCATGCACTCAGCGGTCCCATGGCATCCAGCGAGGCGCCGCTGGTCGCCACCGTCAAGCTGGCCGTCGAGGAGATCAATGCCGGTGGTGGCCTGCTGGGCCGGCGCGTCGAGCTGAAGATCGAGGACACGCGCTCCGACCCGCGCGTCGCTGCGGCGGCGGCAGAGCGCCTCATCAGCAGCGAGCACGCCGTCGCGCTGTTCGGCTGCTGGTCGTCCAACTGCCGCCAGACCGTCAGGCCCGTCGTCGAGACCCACCGCCACCTGTTGTTCTACCCGCTGGCCTATGAAGGCCTGGAGCAGTCGCCCCACATCATCTACACCGGCGCGACACCCAACCAGCACGCCCTGCCGGCCGCCGACTGGGCCATGCAGGGCTTTGGCCGGCGTGTCTACCTCGTCGGCACCGATGCCCTCTATCCGCGCCGCGTCAACGCCATGCTGCGCGACTTCATCCTGCTCAGCGGCGGCAAGGTGCTGGGCGAGCGCTATGTGCCGTTGGCCGGCAGCGACATGTCGGCCGTGCTGGCGGACCTGCAGAACCTGCAGCCCGAACTCGTCATCAGCACCCTCGGCGGCAGCAGCAACCGGGCCTTCTTCGATGCCCTGGTGGCCGCCAGCCTGACCGACCTGCCGTTGCTGTCGCTGCGTGCCGCAGAACCCGAGATGACGGCCTACGACGGCGGCCGGCTGGACCGCCACTTCACCGCCTGGAGCTATCTGCAGTCCCAGCCCGGACCGGCCAATCAGGCCTTCCTGGCACGACTCAAGCGCAGCCAGGGCGAGGGCATCCAGGCCTGCGACCCGGCGGTGTCGGCCTATATCGGCGTGCAACTCTGGGCCGCGGCGGTGCGCGAGGTCGGCAGCGCGCAGACGGACGCGGTCAATGCCAATGTGCTGCAGCAGAGCGTGTCCGCGCCGCAGGGCTTCGGGGCGGTGGACAGCCAGAGCCGGCATCTGTGGCGCCAGCTGCGCATCGCCCAGGTCAAGCCCGGCGGCCAGCTCGCCGAGGTTTATGCGCTGCCGAACTACATCAAGCCCGAACCCTGGCCGGTGTTCCGCTCGGCCGAGCATTGGATGGCGGTGCTGCCGCGCAGCGAGGCGACGCCGTGATCGCCGCCGTGCAGGCGCCCGAGTCGACGCGCCCGGCCTGGCGTGTCGGGCCGGCCCTGCTGCTCGGCCTGATGCTGCTGTCCCTGCTGCCGCTCGGCCTGGTGGGGTTGTGGCAGCTGTCCAGCTTCGAGGCCAGCCTGCACGAGACGGTGACGGAAGGCCTGGTCGCGATCTCGCGCAAGAAGGTCCACGAGATCAACGAATACCTCAACGAGGTCGAGGTGGACGGCCGCCTGGTGGCGCAGTCCAGCGACACGCGCGAGCTGTTGTCGCAGGGCGGCGACGCGGTCGCCACCCACGTGAGCGCCGCCAGCCGGACCTTTTTCGAGCGCCTGTATGACGGCGGCAAATACCTGAACCTGATGCTGGTGCAGCCCGATGGCCGCATCAGCTTCGCGATGAAAGTGCCGGCGGGCTCCTCGCCCGAACTGGCGCGGCTGGATGGCGGCGCCTTCGAGGGCAGCGGCCTGCTGGCGGCGCACCGCCGCGCCCTCGGCCAGCTGGACCCGCAGCTGACCCAGGCCCAGCGCCTGCGCGGCGAAGGCCCGGCGACGCTGTTCCTGGTGCATCCCGTCGTCGATGGCGACCGCGTGCTCGGCAGCGTCGTGCTGCAGCTCGATCTGGACCGTCTGGTGCGCGTCGCGACCGAGCGCTCGGGACTGGCCCTGACCGGCGAGACGGTGCTGGTGCAGCGCGAGGGCGAGCGCGCGATCTTCATCAACGAGCCCAGGCGCGCGCCCGCGCACACGCTGACCGGCTCGGTGGACCTGGCCGCGCCCGATCCGTCGCCCGCCCTGCGTGGCCTGCGCGGCGAAAGCGGCAGCGGGCTGACGCGCGACTACGCGGGCGTCGATGTGGTCGCTTCCTGGCGCCATCTGCCGGCTCTGGATTGGGGCATCTCCGTCAACATCGACGCGGCCGAGGCCTTTGCACCGGCGCGCGCGTTGCGCGACCGGGTGTTTGTCGCCCTGGGCCTGTCCCTGCTGCTGGCCCTCGGCCTGGGCCTGCTGCTGGGGCGCCGCCTGGTCGAACCCGTGCAGATGCTGAACGATGCGGCGACGCGCATTGCCGGTGGCGAACTGGACGAGAGGGCGCCGGTCTGCGGCTTCGCCGAGTTCCGCGGCCTGGCGCGCAGCTTCAACCACATGACCGAGCAGCTGGTCGTCGAGCGCCAGCTGCTGGAGGCGCGCGTCGAGCAGCGCACGCGGGCCCTCAACGACAGCGAGCAGCGCTTCCGTGGCGTCTTCGAGCGCGCCCAGGTCGGCATCGCCCTGTGCGACGCCCAGGGCGTCATCCTCGACGTCAACCAGGCGCTGACGGCCATGTTGTGCCGCGAGGCCGGCGAGCTGCGCGGCGCCAAGCTGGCCGACCTGCCGGACTTCCGCAGCGGGCGCGTGCTCGGCAGCGAGCTCGTCCGCCTGGCTTCGGCGCGGCTGGAGCATGTGCGCTTCGAGCGCGGCTTCGCGCTGCCCGGCGGCGGCGAGCTTTTTGTGGACGGCAGCGCCAGTGCCATCCGCGACCGCCGCGGTCGCCTGGTCAACGTCGTGCAGATGCTGATCGACGTGACCGAGAGGCATCGCGCCGAGGTCGACCTGGTGCGCGCGCGCGTCGCGGCCGAGGCGGCCAGCCAGGCCAAGAGCGACTTCCTGGCCAATATGAGCCACGAGATCCGCACGCCCATGAGCGGTGCCCTGGGCATGCTCAACCTGCTGCTGCGCACCGAGCTGACGCCGCGCCAGCTGGACTATGCAAGCAAGGCCCGCACGGCGGCCCAGGCCCTGCTGGCCGTCATCAACGACGTGCTGGACTTCTCCAAGGTCGAGGCCGGCAAGATGGAGCTGGACCCGCACCGCTTCGAGCTCAGCGACTTCATGCGCGAGCTGGCCGTCATCCTGTCGGCCAATGTCGGCAGCAAGGACGTCGAGGTGCTGTTCCGCCTCGACCCGCGCCTGCCGGCGGCCCTGGTCGGCGACGCGACGCGGCTGCGCCAGGTGCTGCTCAACCTGGCCGGCAATGCGCTGAAGTTCACCGAGCGCGGTGAGGTCGTGCTGGGCCTGGCGCTGCTGGGCGAGGAGGGCGCTGAACCGAACGGGAAGGCCAGGCTGCGCTTCGAGGTGCGCGACACCGGCATCGGGATTCCCGCCGACAAGCTCGAGCACATCTTTGCCGGCTTCAGCCAGGCCGAGCAGTCAACCTCGCGGCGTTACGGCGGCACCGGCCTGGGCCTGGCCATCAGCCGCCGGCTGGTGGCGCTGATGGGCGGCGAGCTGCGCGTGGACAGCCGCGTGGGCGAAGGCAGCCGCTTCCATTTCGAGCTGGCCATGGACGCGGCGCCAGCCGACAGCGGCGAGGACGACACGGCCCAGCGCGGCCTCAAGGTCCTCATCGTCGATGACAACCCCATGGCCCGCGAAGTGCTGCAGGGCATAGGCGAAAGCCTGGGGTGGGACTGCGACATGGCGGCCAGCGGCGAGCAGGCCCTGGCCCTGGTGCACCAGGCCGCCGAGCGTGGCGAACCCCGCTACCAGTTGATCCTGATGGACTGGCGCATGCCCGGGCTGGACGGCTGGGAGACCTCGCGCCGCATTCGCGCCAGCCACGAGTCCGACGCGCCGGTCATCATCATGGTGACGGCCCATGGCCGCGAGCTGCTGGCCGAGCGCAGCGAGCAGGACATCCACGGCCTGGGTGGCTATCTGGTCAAGCCGGTGACGGCCTCGATGCTGCACGACGCCGTCGCCGAGGCCACGCGCGGCCTGCCCGCGCTCCAGCTGCGCAGCGGCGAGGGCGTGCCGCGGCTGACCGGCATGCGCCTGCTCATCGTCGAGGACAACGGCTTCAACCAGCAGGTGGCCCAGGAGCTGCTGGAAGGCGAGGGCGCTCTTGTCACCCTGGCCGGTGGCGGTGTCGAAGGCGCCCACCTGGCCCAGGTCAGCGAGCCGGGCTTCGACGCCATCCTGATGGACCTGCAGATGCCCGACATCGATGGCTTCGAGGCCACGCAGCGCATCCTCAAGCGCCGGCCCGACGCCCTGGTCATCGCCATGACGGCCAACGCCATGGAATCGGACCGCCAGGCCTGCTTGGCCGCGGGCATGCGGGACCATGTTGCCAAGCCGGTCGACCTGGAGCAGCTCGTCGCCTGCCTGCTGCGCCACGTCGGTCCCATGGCCGCGCGACCCGCACCGCCCGTGGCGCCGGCACCGCTGCTGGAGAAGGAGGCCGCGCTGCATCGCCTGGGCGGGCGCCAAGCCTTGTACGAGCGCCTGGCCGGTTCGTTTGCGCAGGATGCACCGGTGCAGTTGGAGTCGCTGAAGCGCCATCTGCAGCAGCCGTCCACGGCCGACGCGACGCGCGTGCTTCACACCTTGCGCGGCCTGGCCGCGGCCGTCGGCGCGACCGCCCTGGCCGCGGCGGCGGGTCGTCAGGAGCTGGCGTTGCGCGAAGGGGCCGACATGGGCGTCGTGGACGTGGGTGCCCTGCAGGGCCTGCTGGACGCCAGCCTGGCTGCGCTGGACAGCGTCGCGGCGCCGGCTCCACCCGCTGCGGTCGCGGCCGGGGCAGCGGCCATCGATCCGCTGGAAACTCTGCGCCGGCTGCGTCAGCTGCTGGTCGAGCGCAATATGCGTTCGGTGGCCGTCTGTGAAGAGTTGGCCGCTCACGCCGAGGCCCTGGGCGCCGACTTCGCGCCGCTGTCTACGGCCGTGAGCAAGCTGGATTTCGCCAAGGCCTTGAAGGCCTGCGACCTGCTGCTGGACCGCCTCAACCCGCGCTAAAAGCGGCCGAGCAAAAGCCATTCCCGGGCCGAGGGCGCGACGGGCTTGCGTACAATGAGAATCATTCTCATCCAAACGACTCGCCTGCCGAGCCCGCCTTCATGTCCGAGCCGCTGCCTTCCAGCCTCGCCGCCGCCCCTGCCGGGCAGGCGCTGACCGTCCAGCAGGTCAGCGCGCCCGGGCATTCGCCGGAATGGGCGTCCTGGCTGGCTGACCTGGGCTTTCTGCCGGGCGAGGCCGTGCGCGTGCTGCGCCGCGGCAGCCTCAGCGAGGGCAATCTGGTGGTGCGCGTCGGCCAGTCGACGTTTGCGCTGCGCCATGCCGAGGCCGAATGCATCGCCGTGACCGCGCGCCATGACTGAGGCCGTCGTCCACGTCCACCGCGGCGGCAAGCTCGTCGCCCTGGTCGGCAATCCCAACTGCGGCAAGACGGCCCTTTTCAACGGCCTGACCGGCAGCAGCCAGAAGGTGGCCAACTATGCCGGCGTGACCGTCGAGCGCAAGGAAGGCAAGCTGGTCACCGCCGCCGGCAAGACCCTGCGCCTGCTGGACCTGCCCGGCACCTACAGCCTGCACCCGCGCTCGCCCGACGAGCGCGTGACCTGTGACGTGCTGGCCGGTCGCGCCAAGGGCGAGAAGAAGCCCGACCTTGTCGTCATGGTGCTGGATGCGACCAATCTGCGCCGCAACCTGCGCCTGCTGCTGGCCGTGCGCCGCCAGGGCCTGCCGGTTGTCGTCGCCCTGAACATGGCCGACCTGGCCGCGCGTCGGGGCCTCAAGGTCGATGCAGCGGCCCTCGGCGCCCAGCTCGGTCTGCCCGTGGTGCGCACCGTCGCCATCCACAAGGAAGGCCTGGACGAACTGCGCGGCCTGCTCGACCAGCCCGAGGTCTGGGAAACCGCGCCCCTGCCCACGGCCGGCGAGCAGCAGGTCGACGACCACGTCACCGTCAAGACCCTGCTGCGTTCCCTGCATCTCGACGAGGAGCTGCCCCATCTGCCCAGCGACCGCGTCGACCGCGTGCTGCTGCATCCGGTGGCGGGCTCCGTCATCCTCGCGGTGCTGCTCTTCCTGCTCTTCCAGGCCGTGTTCTCCTGGGCCGAGCCGCCCAAGGACGCCATCGAGGGCGGCATGGCCTGGCTCGGCACCCAGGTCGGCAACTGGTTGCCTGACGGCTGGCTGCGCAGCCTCATCGTCGACGGCGTCATCGCCGGCTGCGGCAGCGTGCTGGCCTTCCTGCCGCAGATCCTGATCCTGTTCTTCTTCATCCTGCTGCTGGAGGAGTCGGGCTATCTGCCGCGCGCGGCCCTGCTGCTGGACCGGCTGATGGGCAGCGTCGGCCTGTCGGGCCGCAGCTTCATCCCGCTGCTGTCGAGCTTTGCCTGCGCCATCCCCGGCATCATGGCCACGCGCTCCATTTCCAACCCGCGCGACCGCCTCGTCACCATCATGATCGCGCCGCTGATGACCTGCTCGGCGCGCTTGCCGGTCTATGCGCTGCTGATCGGCGCCTTCGTACCGCATCGCGACGTGGCGGGCTTCGAACTGCAGGGCCTGGTGCTGTTCGCCCTCTACTTCGCCGGCATCCTCGGCGCCCTGGCCGTGGCCTGGATCCTGAAGCGCTTCACCAGCACGGGCCGCCTGGTGCGCCCGCTGATGATGGAGCTGCCCAGCTACCACTGGCCGCATCCTCGCAGCGTCCTCATCGGCCTGTGGCAGCGCGCCGTCATCTTCGTCAAGCGCGTCGGCGGCATCATCCTGGTGCTGACCCTGCTGCTGTGGCTGCTGTCCAGCTTCCCCGGCCCGCCGGAAGGCGCGACGGGCGCGCCCATCCAGTACAGCGTGGCGGGCTGGCTCGGTGCCGGCCTGGCCAAGATCTTCGAGCCCATCGGCTTCAACTGGCAGATCAGCCTGGCCCTGGTGCCGGGTCTCGCGGCCCGTGAGGTCGCCATCGGCGCCCTGGGCACGGTCTACGCGCTGTCGGCGACGGGTGACGAGGCCGCCCAGGCCCTGTCGCCGCTGATCGCCCAGAGCTGGAGTCTGGCGACGGCACTGTCGCTGCTGGCCTGGTATGTGTTCGCGCCGCAGTGCATGGCGACGCTGGCGGCGGTGAAGCGTGAGACCGGCGGCTACAAGATGCCGCTGATCATGGCGGGCTATCTGTTCGGGCTGGCCTACCTGGCCTCCTTCATCACCTACCGCGTGGCGCTTTACTTCGGCGGCTGAGGCCAGCGCCTTCCGTGGCCTGATCCAGACGGCCAAGCTCAATGCGCATGATCCCTATGCCTATCTGAGTGACGTTCTGCAGCGGCTGTCAATGAAGTGAGCATGCGATATTTGCCATGTACTTCTTTGTCGCTGGCGGTGCTGAGTTGCACGGTGACGCGGAAAATCGCCGCGCTCCTCCGGGATATTTTTCAGCCCTGCTCAAGAGCAAATTGCTCTGCTGTGTTTGGCGATTCCGCTTCCAACACACTCCACGGCCGCTCTTCGTCACGGGCCTAAGGCCTCACGTATCGTTGCTTGCAAACGCCGCATGGACCCAACCTTTTCTCGTGGATTGCGTCGCTGGGGGCGCCCAGCGCTCATTGCGGTAATTGCCCTGACGTTGTTTGGCTCCTGCGTGGAGCCATCGTTGCTGCACGATTGGCAGGCCGAGCAGCGGCGCGAGCGCGCCTATTCGATGTGGCAAGCGCTGTGCAAGAAATCGGGGGAGTTCATTCACAAGACCGTGGAAGGAGTTGAGGGGGTGTACCTCGTCAATGTGCGGACGCACAAGGACAACCTCAACCAAGGTGAACAGCCGGAGGATCAGTTCAGGTTGAGCGACCCCTACGGCCATGATTTGACCGATGACGGCTACCTCGAGAGCTTGCTGCGCGACAGCTTTCACTACAACAGAAAGGAACCCTGGCCTGCGGAATTTCCACCGTACAGGGGCTATCTGTTTGTCGAAGCAAACCACCCTGAAGACCGGAAGCTTTACCGTTTTTCAGGTCGTGTCGAAGAGCCTTGGCAGACTGACAAACGCTACTCGCGGGGATACATCCGATTCGTGCTCGACCGATCCCCCATAGAAAAGCGCAGCGTGCGCTATGGCGTCAAATTCGACGACATCTCCCCACGAGAAGAACGCGAGAACTGGATTGCGGGCAGCTCACTCAAGGTTATCGACCTAGAGACGGGTGAACTGCTCGGAGAGCGAATTGGCTACATGATCGATCGGGGGCAAGGTAGTCGTGCCGGCGCGCGCCAACCTTGGACCTTCGCAGCTGACGATGCGTGTCCAGCTTTCGATCACGATTTCCCAGAGTCCTCCCGCGACCCGCATCACAGGTTTCGCAATCAATCACGCCAAACCCAACGCTTCGTCGAAAAGGTTCTGAAACCAATCGACGGAAAGCGCTAGGCCATATGCACCACGCCCGAGCACCGCTGTCCCTCAGGACCGGTTGGCGCGTCCGCGCTCAGCGGGGCGGGGCGACACCGCACGAAGGGCTTCATGGCCTCGGACGCGTGGGCACCGACGCGCTACAGATGTCGATATAGCCGGGGCTGTGCACGAACCAGCCGCCGCGATAGCGCCTGGCATCCAGCAACTGGGTCCATGTGGCGGATTCGGTCTTCAGCACCTGCAGAGCGGGGCGCTCCTCGACGGGCACCTCGGCCAGCAGGCGGATGCGCTGGATGCCGATGCGCTGCTCGGGCTTGTCGTAGAAGCCCATGGCAGCCCCGCCGCGCGGCAGGCCCGACAGCAGTTCCATGCCCTTGAGCACTCGGCCGACGGTCGTGATGTTCAGGTCCAGGCCGCGTGGCGCCTGACCGATGACGACATAGAGTTCGGTGCCGTTGCTGGAATCGACTGCGTCGCTGCGGCCGGCGCCGACCACGCCGTAGCAATGGGCCAACCAGGCCTGGCCGGTCTTGGGATCGGCCGCAACCGGCATGCCGCCGGCAAAGCCGGTGCGCGGCGCCCAGCCTTCAGCGTCGGGCAGCTTGGCAAAGCCGGCGTCCTTGCCGATCTTGTCCAGCGGGACGGAGAACTCGGCGGGCAGCTTGGCTTGAGCGCCGGCCGGCAGCGGCTTGGCCTTGGCCGCGTCTTCGCCATCGGGGTCGCCCCATTGGGTCACGAAGTTGTCCTGCACGCGCAGGATGGCCAGGCCGTCCCAGTAGCCGCCGCGGGCCAGGGCGCGGATGTTGGCTGTGTGGGCTGGGGCGAAGCGCGGAGCCAGTTCGATGATGACCTGGCCGGTTGCCAGCTCCATCAGCAGCGTGTTCTCCGGATCGAGGCCGCGCCAGTCGCTGGCCGGTGAGCCGGCGAGGATGTCCTGGGCGGTCTTCTTGGGCACCACTGCGGCGGCCGGCCTGGCGGCCTTCTTGGGCGTTGCTGCGAAGGCGGTGGACAGCAGGCCGGCGGCGGCCAGCGCGAGTGCGAGGTGTTTCATGGCCGCGCAGCTTAACGGCGGCCGCGACGGCTGCGAGTTCGCGCAAACCTCAGGGTAGGAAGCGGCTCAATTCGCGGGCGCGCAGGGCTGCGGCGATCCGGGTTGCGAGCGCCTGGGCTTCAGCCGTTTCCCGCTCGAAGCGAGACGCCGAACAGCCATCACCGCGCAGGCAGCTCAACCAGACTTCGGGGTCGCGTTCATCGCAGGCGAGGCCGAAGTGGCAGGGCAGCAGGCGCAGGGCGGCATGGGCCGTCGCGCGATCGGTTTCGTCGGCGAAGCGCTGGCCGTCAAAGAACAGGCGCGCCTCGCCGTCGATGCGGCGCAGCAGCAGGCGGTCGCCGATTTCGTCCAGCAGCAGCGGGTCGGGACGGGCCATGACGATCTTGAGCAGGTCTGCTTCATCGAGGTCGGACTGCTGGACGGCGAGCAGCGGGTCACCCGTTGCCGCCTCGTCGGCGCTGACGTTGACGAGACCCAGCCACTCGCCATCGGCGAACTGACTGCAGCCCGCGGCCAATGCGGCACGGCGCGCGACGGCGCGTTGATGGCGGGCGTCGTTGAGGTCCGGTGCCGCGACGACCTGCGAGCCGGCCAGGTCGGCGCAGCGCCGCGCCAGCGCACGGGCATAGAACCGCCCGCCCTCGGCCGGCTGGCTCAAGGCCGTCACCACGCTGGCGCGCAGGCTCGCCTCCGGTGCCGTGAGCAAGCCGACGAGATTGACGGCCACGGGCCGGTGCGTCTCGCGCGAGGCGGGCGCGGGGCGCGGCTCGGGATTCGAGGGCTTGGCTGCCGGCGTCTCGACAATGGTGGGAGCCACCGACGGCGCTTGCGCCGGCGGCTGCCCCCACCACGCCCAGGCCAGCAGCGCCAGCCCCAAGGCCAGCGCAGCCGGCGGCGCGATCACCAGACCGCTTGCGGCCATCCGTCGGAGCCCCAGGTCACGTTGTTGATGAAGAGGACGGGCGCGCCGTTGTTGCTGGCGTCATAGGCGTGCCAGGCCATCACCGAGCCGTCGGCCAGCAGCGACTGCCCGCCGGGACCCTTGAAGCGCGATCCGCTCGACGCCAGCACCGTGCCGCCGCCCGACAGCATGGCCACGCCGTTCTTGTCGACATAGGGGCCGGTGATGGACGACGAGCGGCCGACGACGATGTAGTAGGTGCTGCTGGCGCCCTTGCAGCAGGCGCCCTTGGAGGCGAACAGGTAGTACCAGCTGCCCCTGTGGACGACGAAGCCGTTCTCGATGCCGTTGACCGTGTCCTTGGCGATGTTGGTGATGCCACCGGCAGGCGGCTTCAGGTTGGTCTTGCTGACGCGGGTGATGTGGATGCCGTTCCAGAACGAGCCGAAGACGAGATAGGTGTCGCCGTTGGCCGCCACGGTGAAGGCCGGGTCGATGGCGTTGTAGCCGTCGCCGGACTTAGAGGTCAGGATGGCGCCCTGGTCCACCCATTGGCCGGCCGCGATGCCGCCGGCCGAGGTCGTCAGGCCGATGGCCGACTTCTGCGAGCCGAAGCTGGAGATGGCGTAGTAGCAATAGCCCAGGCCGTTGTACTCGCCGCAGCCCGGGGCCCAGACCATGGCGGTCTTGTTGGACGGCAGGTAGGTCTTCCACCACGACAGGCCGCCACTGAAGATCGGTCCGCCTTGCGTCCAGGCATGGCCATCGCTGGAATATTTGACGCCGATGCCGCCGTTGTCGGTGGTCTCGAACAGCCACCAGGTCGAGCTGGTCTTGTAGAGGTTGGGGTCGTGGGTGCCGAGCGAGCCGCTCAAGGTCCAGGGCGCCGCTTGAGCAGGGGCCAGCAGGGCGCCAAGCGCGCATGCGGCGGCCAGGCGCACGAGGCGCTTCAAGGTCATGAACATGGTTTGTCTCCGAGGTGTGACGGGCCGCCTCGTTGCGGGCGGGCCTCGTGGTTTGCCTGGAACCGGCGCCAGCCCCAGGCAGGCAAATTAAACATGACTATTTGCGGGCAAACACCCCGCGATTACGCCGATCCAGCAATTGGCATCGATTAAAAGTAATACTTAAAGTTTTATGACATCGCTGAGGCATGTAAGCGTTGCCATGGGCTTCGGCGGGCCACCCGGAGGGCCTTCCTACAATGCCGCGATGTCCGAGACCGTCTCCTCTGAGCTTCCCTTTGTCCACCTGCGCATGCACACCGAGTTCTCGGTCGTGGATGGCACCTTGAGGACCGATGACGCCGCCGATGCGGCCGCCAAGGACGGGCAGGTGGCGGCGGCCATCACCGACCTGGCCAACCTGTTCGGGGGCATCAAGTTCTATTCGGCAGCGCGCAAGAAGGGCGTGCAGCCCATCCTCGGCGCCGACTGCTGGCTGGAGAGTGACGCCACCGACAAGCCGCCGACGCGCCTGCTGCTGCTGGTGCAGGACAAGCAGGGTTATCTGAACATCTCCGAGCTGCTGTCGCGTGCCTGGATCGAGAACGTGCAGCGCAACCAGGCCTGCCTGAAGCTGGAATGGCTGCAGGAGCTGGGCGGCGGGCTCATCTGCCTGTCCGGCGCCCAGCATGGCGGCCTGGGCCAGGCCCTGATGCAGGGCGACAAGGTGCGCGCCACGGAATGGGCGCAGAAGCTGTCGGCCGTCTTCCCGGGCCGCTTCTACATCGAGCTGCAGCGCGCCGGCCTGCCCGGCCAGGAAGCGCTTGTGCAGGCCAGCGTTCCGCTGGCGGCTGAACTGGGCCTGCCCGTCGTGGCGACCCATCCCATCCAGTTCCTCGGCGAAGACGACTTCGAGGCTCATGAGGCCCGCGTCTGCGTCGCCGAGGGCGAGACGCTGGCCAACCCCAAGCGCATCAAGCGCTTCCTGCCCAGCCAGCATTTCAAGACCCAGGCGCAGATGCGCGAGCTGTTCAAGGACGTGCCCAGTGCCATCCAGAACACGACGGAGATCGCCCGCCGCTGCTCGCTGACCCTGGTGCTGGGCAAGCCGCAGCTGCCCAACTTCCCGACGCCGCTGCTGGAAGACGGCACGCCGATGCCGATGGACCAGTACTTCCGCGAACTGAGCCACGAGGGCCTGGTCGGGCGGCTGAAGCACCTCTTCCCCAACGAAGCCGAGCGCGACAAGGAAAGGCCGCGCTATGTCGAGCGCCTGGACTTCGAGCTCAACACCATCATCAAGATGGGCTTCCCGGGCTACTTCCTCATCGTGTCGGACTTCATCCGCTGGGCCAAGGAAAACGGCTGCCCGGTCGGCCCGGGCCGGGGCTCGGGTGCAGGCTCGCTGGTCGCCTATGCGCTGCTCATCACCGACCTGGACCCGCTGAAATACAACCTGCTGTTCGAACGCTTCCTGAACCCCGAGCGGGTCTCGATGCCCGACTTCGACATCGACTTCTGCCAGGGCAACCGCGACCGCGTCATCGACTACGTCAAGGACAAGTACGGCCGGCCGGCGGTCAGCCAGATCGCGACGTTTGGCACCATGGCCGCCAAGGGCGCGCTGCGCGACATCGGCCGCGTGCTGGGCATGGGCTTCGGCCATGTGGACAGCGTCGCCAAGCTCATCCCGGCGCCGCCCGGCAAGACGGTGACCCTGGCCAAGCTGCCGCCCAACTTCGACCCGGACAAGGCCAAGATGGTCTACGCGCGGCATGAGTCGCCCGAGATCGAGGAGCGCGAGAAGGCCGACGAGGAAGTGGCCGGCCTGCTGGAAATGGCGGCGCGCGTCGAAGGCACGGTGCGCTCCATCGGCATGCACGCCGGCGGCGTGCTGATCGCGCCCGGCAAGATCACCGACTTCTGCCCGCAGTACCAGCAGCCCGGCTCGACCTCGGCCGTCAGCCAGTACGACAAGGACGACGTGGAGGCCATCGGCCTCGTCAAGTTCGACTTCCTGGGCCTGGCCACGCTGACCATCCTGGAGCTGGTCAAGGACTTCATCGTCGCCCGTCACCCCGACCGCAAGGACTTCGACTGGGCCAATGTGCCGCTGGTCGACAAGAAGGTCTTCGACCTCTTCGGCAAAGGCTACTCGGAGAGCGTGTTCCAGTTTGAATCGCCCGGCATGCAACGCCTGCTGAAGGACGCCAAGCCTTCGCGCTTCGAGGACCTGATCGCCCTGGTGTCGCTGTACCGCCCGGGCCCCATGGACCTGATCCCGTCCTTCGTCGCGCGCAAGCATGGCAAGGAGACCATCGAGTACCCGCATCCGCTGCTGGGCCAGGTGCTGGAGGAGACCTATGGCGTCTTCGTCTACCAGGAGCAGGTGATGCAGGCGGCCCAGGTGCTGGGCGGCTACAGCCTCGGCGGCGCCGACATGCTGCGCCGCGCCATGGGCAAGAAGAAGGCCGATGAGATGGCCGCCCACCGCGCGATGTTCCGCAAGGGTGCGGCGGAGAAGGACATCGACGAGAAGAAGGCCGACGAGGTCTTCGACCTGATGGAAAAGTTCGCGGGCTACGGCTTCAACAAGTCGCACGCCGCTGCCTATGCCTTGCTGTCGTATCACACGGCCTGGCTGAAGACGCACTACACGGCCGAGTTCTACGCCGCGAACATGACCATCGAAATGGACGACACCGACAAGCTCAAGGTGTTGCTCAACGACGCCAAGATCTTCGGCGTCGAGTTCCAGTCGCCCTGCGTCAACAAGGGGCAGTACCGCTTCGAGCCGCTGAGCAACCGCCTGGTGAATTACGGCCTGGGCGCCGTCAAGGGCACGGGCCGCGGCGCCATCGAGGCCATCATCGCGGCCCGCGAGGCCGGCGGACCTTTCCTGAGCTTCTACGACTTCTGCCTGCGCGTGGACCGCAAGTCGGTCAACAAGCGCGTGGTGGAGGCCCTCATCAAGGCCGGCGCCTTCGACTCCATCAACCCCGAGCGCTCCAAGCTGCTGGCCAGCGTCGCCCGCGGCTACACCCACGCCGAGACGACCGAGGCCAATGCCGACCAGGGCGGGCTGTTCGACTTCGGCGATTCGCACGCCTCCAGCACTGCCGAGCCCGACCTGGTCGATGCGCCGCAGTGGAGCATCAAGGAGCGCCTCTCGCTGGAGAAGACGGCCATCGGCTTCTACCTGTCGGGCCATCTCTTCGACCAGAGCGGCACCGAGGTGCGCCGCATCGTCAAGCGCCAGATCGCCGACCTGCAGGACAGCCGCGAACCCACCATCGTGGCCGGCATCGTCAGCGGCATGCGCGTCATCAACGGCCAGCGCGGCCGGGTCGCCATCTTCAAGATCGACGACAAGAGCGATGCCATCGAGGCCGTGGCCAACGAAGAGTTGCTCAATGCCAACAAGGAGCTGCTGGCCGAGGACGAGCTCATCATTGCCCAGGGCAAGGTGCAGAACGACCGTTTCTCGGGCGGCCTGCGCATGAATGTGCAGGCGGTGTGGAGCCTGGCTGCCGCGCGGGCGCGTTTCGGACGCCACCTGTTGCTCGGCAATGCAGGTGCTGCCGGCCTCATCAAGGAGCTGGTGGAGCGCTTCCCGCCGCGCGATGTCGAGACGGAAGAGGGCGGCACGCGCCGGCTCGGCCTGCCGGTGCGGGTGTCGGTCAAGGCTGAACCCGACGGCGACAAGGCCGGGGCGCGCTGGCTGGTCGAGTTGGGCGAGGCCAGCCGTTTCTGGCCGGCCGACGAGGCTTTAGCCAAATTGGGCACGGCGGCTGAGGTCATTTACGAGGTTGGTTGAGGCTCCGCATCGGCGATGATTTCGCTCGATGCTGCAAGCCGTACCCAAACCCCTCCCCGGGTTGAATCGCCAGCAGCCGGTCACAGGGCTGATCCTGACCGGTGGCGGCGCACGTGCGGCTTATCAGGTGGGCGTGCTGGCCGCCATCGCCCAGCTGCGCCGCGACGCTGGCCAGACCCAGCACAACCCCTTTCCCGTCATCAGCGGCACCTCGGCCGGCGCCATCAACGCGTCGACGCTGGCCTGCCATGCGGATGACTTCGACGGCGCCGTCGACGGCCTGCTGCACCTCTGGCAGGGCCTGCATGTCGAGAACATCTACCGCGCCGACGCCTTCGAGGCGGTGCGCAGCGGCGCGCGCTGGCTCAGCATGCTCAGCCTGGGGTGGGCCGTGGCCCGCTGGACGCGCAGCCGGCCCAAGAGCCTGTTGAACAACGCACCGCTGCGCGAACTGCTGGCGCGTTATCTGGACATGCCGCGCATCGAGTCCATGCTGGACGGGGGCCATCTGCGCGCGCTGGCGCTGACGGGCTCCAGCTACACCTCGGGCCAGCACGTCACCTTCTTCCAGACCCACCACCACATCGTGCCCTGGCTGCGCGAGCAGCGCATGGCCGTTCAGACCCAGCTGAGCCTGGCCCATCTGATGGCCTCGTCGGCCATCCCCTTCATCTTCCCGGCCGAGCTGATCGAGCTGGAAGGCATGGCAGAGTGGTTCGGCGACGGCTCCATGCGCCAGAGCGCGCCCATCTCGCCGGCCGTGCATCTGGGTGCCGAGCGCGTCCTCGTCATCGGCGCTGGCCGCATGAAGGAGCCCGAGGGCCGGCGCGTTGCCGCGAATGAGCAGCATCCCAGCATGGCCCAGATCGCCGGCCACGCCCTGTCCAACATCTTCCTGGATGCGCTGTCGGTCGATGTCGAACGCCTGCGCCGCATCAACCGCACGCTGGCTTTGCTGCCGCGCGAGACGAGGGCGGCCACGGCGCTGCGGCCCATCGAACTGCTGGTCATCGCGCCCAGCCGCCGCCTGGACGACCTGGCTGGCGAGCACCAGGCCAGCCTGCCGAACTCGGTGCGAGCCATGCTGAGGGCCTTCGGCGTCAGCGGCAAGGGCAACAAGACCAGTGGCTCGGCCCTGGTCAGCTATCTGCTGTTCGAGCCCAGCTTCGTCGGTGAACTGATCAACCTGGGCATGAGCGACACCCTGGCCAAGCGGGCCGAGGTGCAGCGCTTCTTCGGCTGGCCCGCGCGGGCGCCGCAGATCGATCCGGCGGCGCTGCGGCGAAGCCGCTCAGCCGGCTTCGCCGCCGACTGCTGAGAAGGCCTGGCCGGCCACGCGCAGGCCGGTCGCCGACAGCTTGCGGGCCATGGCGGCCTTGACGCCCGGCACGCGGCGCGTCAGGTCGGTCCAGTCCTTGAAGGGCCGTGCGGCCAGCAGGCGCTGTACCAGGGCAGGTCCCAGGCCCGGCAGGGATTCGAGTTCGGCGCGGGTCGCCGTGTTGGCTTCGACTTCGGCTTGCGCCCAGGCCGGGAAAGCGGCCCACAACAGCAGGCCGCGGCGTTTCATGACTCGCCGGCCTGGGCCCGCACCATGGCCGCATAGGCGCCATCGCGGGCGATCAGCTCGGCATGGGTGCCGGTCTCGACCAGCTTGCCGGCGCCCATCACATGGATGGCATCGGCATCGCGGATGGTGGACAGGCGGTGGGCGATGACGATCAGCGTCTTGCGACCGGTCCAGGCGGCCAGGGCCTGTTGCACGGCGCGCTCGCTCTCGGTGTCCAGGGCCGACGTCGCCTCGTCGAAGATCCAGATCGGCGCGTCCTTGTACAGGGCCCGGGCGATGGCCAGGCGCTGGCGCTGGCCGCCGGACAGCTTGCTGCCGTTGGCGCCGACTGTCGTCTCCACGCCCTCGGGCAGGCCTTGCACGAAGTCCCACAGATGCGCGGCGCGCAGGGCGGCCTCCAGGCGGGCCTCGTCGCGCGGCTGGGCATAGGCGATGTTGTTGGCCACCGAGTCGTCGAAGAGCACGATGTCCTGTGACACGACGGCGAACTGGCGGCGCAGGCTCAGCCGCGTCAGCGTCTCGATGTCGGTGCCGTCGAGCAGGATGTGCCCGGCGTCGGGGCGGCCGAAGCCCAGCAGCAGATGGACGATGGAACTCTTGCCTGCGCCGGACGCGCCGACCAGGGCTGTCGTCTTGCCGGCGGGGAAGGCCAGGCTCAGGCCATCCAGGGCCGGCTGGGTGGCGCCGGGGTAGGTCAGGTGCACGTCCTGCATGACCAGGTCGCCATGGGCATGCCCCGCCAGCTCCTGGGTGCCGGTGTCGACCTCCTTGATCTCGTCCATCAGGTCGAAGCAGCTGCGGGCGATGACGGTGGCGCGCGTGAAGGGCGCGGCCAGGTCGGACAGGTGGCGCAGCCGCGACGTCAGCAGCAGCAGGGCCGACACGAACTGCGCGAACGCCTGCACGCCGGTGCCCTCGGCGCGCGCCTGCCACAGGGCCACGCAGATGATCAGCGACAGGCCAACGCTGGCCACCAGCTGCGACAGCGGCTGCGACAGCGCCACGGCGGTGGCCGTCTTGAGGTTGTTGCGGCGCACCTCGTGCGACACGACGGCGAAGCGCTCGCGCTCATGCGCGGCGGCGCCGAACTGGCGCACCACGCGCCAGGCGCGCGTGATGTCGTCGACCTTGTTCACCAGCACCAGCTGCGAGTCGTAGGCGCGCGTGGACATCAGCCGCATGCGCTGGTTGACTTTCTTCATGACGAAGGCCATCAGCGGCGTGACGACGAGGCTCAGCAGCGTCAGCCGCCAGTTGAGGTGAAAGAGATAGCCCAGCATCGCGATGGCAGGCAGGCCGTCGCGCAGCACGCTCATGCCCACGTCGGCCACCAGCTGCAGGATCTGCTGTGGGTCGTTGACGACCTTGCTGACCGCCGTGCCGGGCTGCATGCGCGTGTAGACCTGCGCATCCAGCCGCAGCAGCGCGTTCACCAGCGCGGCGCGGAAGTCCATGACGCTGCGCGTCAGCGTCCAGTTGAAGAGGTATTGGCCGGCGAAACCGAACACGCCGCGCACGAGGTACAGGCCGATCAGCGCGACGGGCACGGCCCACAGCGGGAAGGCGTCCTTGGCGAAGCCCTCGCCGAAGGCATAGCCGATCAGTTCGGGCAGCAGCAGCTCTGTCAGCGCTGCGCCGATGTAGGCGCCTATGGTGAGGACGGCGCCCCAGCGGTAGGGATAGACGAACTGGCCGAGGCGGCGGATCGGGGAAGCATGGGCGTCGACGGACATGAAAGGCATTGTCGCCCCGGTTGCGGAGGGGGCTGCGCCGCGCGCGGCTTCACGAAACATTGCGTGCAGATGGCGTTTGTGCGCCGCAGCACGAGAGCGTCGTCACCATAGAATCCCCGCGCCACAGCCCCTCTGCTCGATGCCTTCGACCCCGTTTTCGCCGGTGCCCGCGAGCCCTGCGCTGCTGCCAGAACTGCCCCGAGACGCCGAACCCGCCGCCGGCCTGGACACGCGCCCGCGCACCGTCGTGCTGCTGCAATGGGTGGGCATGGGCGACCTCGTCTGGCATGTGCCCTATTTCCGCCGCGTCGCCCAGACCAGCCAGGGCGGCCAGGTGTCGCTGATCGCTTCGCCCACCGTGTTCGCGCCGCAATTGGTGGGCCACGAGCCCTGGGTGCGCGAGATCATCGACTTCGACCGCCATCCGCGCCGCCACGAGGGCCGGCATGGCCGCCACCGCGGCGTGCTGGGGCTGTTCCGCATGGGGCTGGAGCTGCGCGAGAAGCAGTTCGACCGCATCGTGCTCTTCACCAACCACACCAACCGCTCGCTGGTGGCCTTGACGGCGAAGATCCCGGAGCGCCTGGGCTATGGCACGAACTGGCTGCAGCGCCGCCTGCTGTCGCACGGTCCTTATATCGAGCGCTACGCCGGCCGGGCCGTCGGCACCTACGAGGATGCCACCCGCTTCGCCATCGCGCAGGGCTGGTGCGACGCGCCCATCGTGCCGAGTCTTGTGGTGCGCCCCGAGGCGCTGGAGCGCGTGCGGGCGCGGGTGCAAGGCCTGCCCCAACCCATGCATGCGCTGTGCATCGGGTCGTCCGAGCCCTACAAGCAATGGGGTGTCGACAACTTCACCGCATTGGCAGCGGAGATCGCCGCAGCGCGCCAGGGCGTGCTGCTGATCGCCGGCCCGGCCGAACGCGAGATGGCCCAGGCCATCCTGCAGCGCGTGGCGCCGGAGCTGCGCCCGCGCATCCTCGCTGTCACCGACGGCACCGTGGCGGAGACGGTGGCGGCGATGTCGCTGATGCGCACCTGCCTGGGCAACGACACCGGCGGCGTGCAGATCGCCGCGGCCGTCGGCACCCCGACCTGGGTGATGCTGGGCCCGCGGCCGCGGCTGGAACATGATCCCGACAAGCTGCACATGCTGACGGCGCCCCGCCTCGCCGACATCCGGCCGGCCGACGTCGCACGCATCGCGCTGGGCCAGGCGGCGTGAGCGCCATGGACACGCGCCCGCTGACGGCGGTGCAACTGCAGCTCAACGGCATGGGCGACCTGGTCTGGCACGCGCAGTATTTCCGCTGCGTGGCCGAGCAGAGCCGCGATGGGCAGATCAGCCTGATCGCCGCGCCCACGACGATGGCCCGCGAGCTGATCGGCCATGAACCCTGGGTGCGCGAGGTCATCGACTTCGACCGCCGCCCGCGCAAGAGCGAGCGCCGCCGCGGCCGGCACAGCGGCCTGGACGGGCTGCTGCGCTTCGGCGCGGAGCTGGCGCCCCGGCGCTTCGAGCGCATGGTGCTGTTCTCCGACCACCCGGGCCGGGCCATCATCGTCTGCTGGCGGGCCGGCATCTGCACCATCCTCGGCTTCGGCGAAACCTGGCTGCAGCGCCTGCTGCTGACGAAATCGGCGTGGATACGCCGCTACCGCGGCCCCGCCGTGGCCGGCTACAAGGACGCGACGAACTTCTCCATCGCCCAGGGCTTCTGCACCGCGCCCATCGTGCCGCGCATCAGCGTGCGGCCCGATGCGCTGGCGCGCATGCGCGAGCGCCTGGCCCCGCTGCCGCAGCCGCTGCACGCGCTGGCCATCGGCGCGTCGGAGCCCTACAAGCAATGGGGCGAGGACAACTTCGTCGAACTGGCCACGCGCCTGGCTGCGCGCGGCCAAGGCGTGCTGCTGCTGGGCGGGCCGGCCGAAAGCGAGCTGGCGCAGGCCATCCGGGCGCGTGTCGAGCCGGCGCTGCGCGAGCGCGTCGCCACCATGACCGACGCCAGCGTCGCCGACAGCGTGGCGGCCCTGTCTCTGGCGCGCAGCTGCATCGGCAACGACACCGGCGCCGTCAACATCGCCGCCGCCGTGGGCACGCATGCCTTCATCGTGCTGGGCCCTCGCCCGCCGCTGGAGCACGACCCCGGGCATGTGCATCTGCTGCAGGCGGCGCAGCTGTCGGACATCGGCGCCGCGGACGTCGAGGCCCGCGTGCTGGCCCGGCTCGGCTAGCGCTCGGCGAGCGCTTCCCGCCAGACGGCCAGCGTGCCGCGGGCAGTGGCTTCCCAGGTGCGCGTGCCGGCATAGGCCAGCGCGGCCGCGCGGCGCTCCAGCGTCATCGCCACGGCGGACGCGATGCCGGCGGCCAGCGCGTCGATGTCCTGCGGGTCGGCGATGACGGCATGGCCGCACGCCGCCTCGGGGCAGCTGCCGCGGTCGCTCGTCAGCACCGGCGTGCCGCAGGCCATGGCCTCCAGGATGGGCAGGCCGTAGCCTTCGTACAGCGACGGGAAGAGATAGGCCGCCGCGCCGGCGTAGAGCGCCGGCAGTTCGGCATCGCTGACGAAGCCGATGGCCCGCACCCGTGCACCCACGCCCAGCGCCGCGGCGTGCGCCGCCAGCGCCTCGCGCGCGGCCGCGGCATGCTCGCCGGCGACGACCAACGTGAAGTCGGCGCCGAAACGCCCGGCGGCAAAGGCCTCGACGATGCGGGCCAGGTTCTTGTTGGGTGTGGCGCCGATGAACAGCAGATAAGGGCCGTCCAGCCCATGGCGGGTGCGCAGCGCTGCGATCTCGGCCGGCGTGTGCGGCCGGAAGGCCGGCGACACGCCCAGGTGCACGACCTTGAGCCGCGCCGGGTCGCCGCCGACCAGGCGCAGGAAGTCCTGGCGCGTGTTCTCGCTGACGCAGACCAGCCGGGCGCAGTGGTCGCGCAGATGGGCGTAGTGGCGCAGCTTCTGCTGGCGCTTCTTCTCGTTCGTGTAGTTGATGTTCAGCGCCGCGTAGAGGTCGTGCACGGTGGCGACGACCGGCACGCGCCAGGGCGGCTGGCGCTCGTCGGGCACGTGCAGCAGCGCGCAGGCCGGCCGGGGCAGGGGCCACAGCGGGCCGAACCAGCAGGCGCTGGACAGCCGCGGCCCATGGGCCAGGCGCTCGCGCAGCTTCCAGCGCGAGCGCTTGCACAGCTGCAGCAGCCGGAACTCGTCCTGCGGCGGCAGGTCCAGCGCCGACAGCGCCTCGATGAGCTGTCGGGTGTAGCGGCCGATGCCGGTGCCGCGCTCGTCGGTCAGGTTGGTGGCCTCGATCGCGAAGGTGGGCGTCGTCACCATGTCAGGCGATGCCCAGCGCGTCGAGCGCCTGCGGCAGGTCCAGGTGGTCCACCGTGGACGTGCCCGGCTCGCCGTTCTTCGCCAGCCTCAGGCAGCGCCCGACACCGGCCGCGCGGCCGGCCTCGATGTCGGAGGACTTGTCGCCGAACATCAGCGAGGCGGCGAGGTCCAGCTCAAGCGCAGCGGCGCTGCGCAGCAGCATGCCGGGCGCGGGCTTGCGGCAGCCGCAGTCGATCTTGTAGCGGGCCACCGTGGCTTCGGGCAGGTGAGGGCAGTACTCGATGGCGTCGAGCGTTACACCCTGCGTCGTCAGGTGGTCGCGCAGCTGTTCATGCAGGCGCTGCAGCGCGGCTTCGTCGTAGTAGCCACGGGCGATGCCGGACTGGTTGGTCACCACGACGAGGGCATAGCCGGCGGCCTGCAGGCGGCGCATGCCCTCCACGGCGCCGGGCACGAATGCGAAGTCCTCCCAGCGGTAGACATAGCCGTGGTCGATGTTGATGACGCCGTCGCGGTCGAGGAAGGCGGCGGGACGCATCAGCTGCGGGCGCGGATGCGGTTGACGAGGGCGGTCGTCGAATAGCCGTCGACGAAGGGGATGGCGCGCGCGTCGCCGCCCCAGGAGCGCACCAGCCGCGTTTCCTCCAGCCGCTCCATGTCGTAGTCGCCGCCCTTCACGTAGAGCTGTGGGCGCACGCGTGCGAGCAGTTCGCAGGGCGTGCGTTCATCGAAGAACATCACGGCATCCACGGCCGCGAGGCCGGCGAGCACGAGGGCGCGGTCGACGTCACGGTTCAGCGGCCGGTCGGGTCCCTTGCCGAGCATGCGCGCGGACGCATCGGAGTTGACGGCGACGACAAGGCTGGCGCCCTGCTCACGGGCTGCATGCAGGTAGGCGACGTGGCCACGATGCAGCACGTCGAACACGCCGTTGGTGAACACCATCGGGCGGCCCAGCGCAGCCAGGCGTTGTGTCAGTCCGGCATCGTCCAGCGCCGCGGCATCGATGAGCTTGGCTTCCAGTGCGCTCATGCCGCCAGCTCGTCGTAGCTGACGGTGGCGGTGCCGAACTTGCCGACGACGATGCCGCCGGCCTTGTTGGCCAGGCGCATGGCCTCGGGCAGCGGCACGCCGGCGCCCGCCAGCACGGCCAGCGTCGCGATGACGGTGTCGCCCGCGCCGGTCACGTCGAACACTTCGCGGGCGCGCGCCGGCTCGTGAGTGACGCCGCTGGCGTCGAACAGCGTCATGCCTTCCTCCGAGCGCGTCAGCAGCACGGCGCCGACATCGATGCGGGCGCGCAGCGCATCGACCTTGGCGCGCAGTTCGTCCTCGCCGCGCCATGCGCCCGTCACCTGCGCCAGCTCGCCACGGTTGGGCGTGATGACGCTGGCACCGGCGTAGCGCTGGTAGTCGCTGCCCTTGGGGTCGACCAGCACGGGCTTGCCCGCGGCACGGGCCATCTCGATCATGCGCGGGATGTGGGTCAGCCCGCCCTTGCCGTAGTCCGAGAACAGCACGACATCGTGCTGGGGCAGCTGCTCGGCGAAGGCCTCCAGCATCTCGCCCAGGGCCTCGTGGTCGGGTTCGTTCTCGAAGTCCACGCGCAGCAGCTGCTGGGCGCGGCCGATGACGCGCAGCTTGACGATGGTGTAGAGCTGCTTGTCCTCGCGCAGCACGGTGTCGATGTCGCGCTCCTGCAGCAGCTCACGCAGGCGGCGGGCCGGCTCGTCCTGACCCACGACGGTCAGCAGCGTGGCGCGGGCGCCGAGGGTGCGGATGTTGAGCGCGACGTTGGCGGCGCCACCCAGGCGCTCTTCCTCGCGCTCGATGCGCACGACGGGCACGGGCGCCTCGGGCGAGATGCGCTCGACGGCACCGTGCCAGTAGCGGTCCAGCATGACATCGCCGACGACGAGGACGCGGCGCGCGGCAAGCAGTTCGCGCGGGGGCAGGGCGGTCATGGATGCCCCCTTCGGCCTGCGGCCTGTCCCCCCGTGGGGGAGCGAGCTTGCTTGGGGCGGCCCGGCGCGGCGCTCATTGGCCCACGCCCAGGTTGGCCTCGATCAGGCCGCACAGGGTGTGGCCGATCAGCAGATGCGCTTCCTGGATACGCGCGGTGATGGCATGAGGCACGACGATGCTGTCGTCGCACAGGGTGGCCAGCTTGCCGCCGTCGCGGCCCAGCAGGCCCAGGGTGTAGAGGCCCATGGCCTTGGCCGCCTCGACGGCACGCAGCACATTGGCGGAGTTGCCCGAGGTCGAGATGCCGATCAGCGCATCGCCCGTGCGGCCCAGGCCCTGAACCTGGCGGCTGAAGACGTCGTCGAAGCTGTAGTCGTTGCCGATGCAGGTCAACGCCGAGCTGTCGGTGGTCAGTGCCAGGCCGGCGAGAGGGCGGCGGTCCTTGATGAAGCGGCCGGTCAGCTCCGAGGCCAGGTGCTGACTGTCCGCGGCCGAGCCGCCGTTGCCGCAGAACATGATCTTGCCCCCTGCCGTCAGCGCGTCGGCAAGTCGCTGGCCGGCTTTTTCGACTTGGGGATCCAGCGCGCCCAGAAGCTGCATCAGCTGCAGGTGTTCTTCGAGATTGCGCAGAAACAGTGAACTCATGGGGTGACCGGGGCTCTGACCCGCTTGCAGACCGATGGTTCAAGTATCGGCGATGGGGCGGGCGGCGTCGGCCGCTGTCGGCTTGTGTTGGGGGCCGCCAGACCTGACAACGGAGCTTGGGAGCGCCAATGCAGAGCGGGAGTTGCAGCCATTCTCCGAAGAAAATCGCTTCAACTCCCAAAAATACGTGCATCAAATCATGGATTCACAGTCCTGACATGAATCCATGGCGGGGATCTCAACAGATATTGAGATGCGGAGTATCAGTTTTGCTGCTGCCCGCCGCCACCACCTCCACCACCGCCGCCACCGCCACCTGCGGAGGTCGGACCAACGGCCGGGTAGGAGGGCATGTTATTGTTCCAGGGGTCGATACCCTGGCCGTCCATCGGCGTGCACAGGAATTCGTTGCGGCCGACGTGGACGCCGGTCATGACCCAATTGACCGGGCAGGCGTGCATATGCGACGCGGCGGAGTTCGGTCGGCCGGTATTTTTATTGACACTTTCATTCCAGGTCTGCAGCGTGCGACCACCGACCGGCGTGGCGCACCAGATCTTGTTGTTCTGAACGTGCAGGCCGGTCATGACCTTGCCCACCGGGCAGGCGATCATGTCTTGCCGCACCACCGCGGTGTCAGAGGGGAACAGGGTCTCGGAGGCGGCCTTGGAGCAGAGCAGCTGGTTGTTGTTGACGTGCAAGCCGGTCATGTAGCCGCCGGTATTCATGGTGGCCAGCAGGACATTGTTGGTATTGTTGATATACCAATACCCCATGGTGGCGCCGCCGCCGCAGTTGTGATAGAAAAGTCCCGAGCCGTACGGCGTGATGGATGGAATGTCAATATATTCCTGGTTGACCGGCAGTCCGTAATAGAACTGATTCCAGGCCACGGCCAGTGTTTGGGCCATGCCGCTGGTTGAATAGATCAGCGCTGCCGCTGCGATCATTGATTTGGTGAGTGATTTTTTCATATCCCTGTGCGCGAGCTGGATTGATAAGCCTTTGTCGGAGCCGTTGATATCGGCATTTGTTCAATTGCGAGCGATTGAACCCGACGTCGGTCAGCATAGTTGGCCACCTAATTCCTCAAGTCGTCGTACTGCGGCTCGTTCGTGCTTCGCGCGAACCCTAATATCCCAATTGGTTGGAGTCGGGCAGCCCGTGGCTGAACTTGATGGAGGTGGGCATCCGCTCCGGTTGAGCTGCTGCCGAAGTGAGCAGGGTCAGGCCGCCGAGCGGCGAGCAGCGCCGCCCAGTTGCAGGCGCCGCTGCTTGGCAGGCGACCGCCTGCCGAGACTGCCTCAGGTCTTCGGGCGGTCGATGAGCTGGACCAGGGCGCTGAACGGCGATACCCAGCCGCGCTGCCAGTTGCGCTCGACGAGGGTGCGATCGCCGCCGCGCAGCTTCAGCACGGCCGGCAGCACGCGCGGGCAGGGCACCAGCGCCAGTCGGGCAAAGAGATGGCGCTTGCTCCAGCCCACGCCGGCCTGCCAGGCGAAAGGGCCGTCCTCGGCGCGCAGCAGCACCAGGCGCGCCCGTTGCGGCTCGCGATCCAGCAGGTCGGCGGCGGCGAGGTGCCACAGCAGATCGTCCTGTGTGTCTTCCGTCAGGGCCTGCACGACGCGGGCATGGCGGCCTTCAGCCTGCAGGCGCTGCAGCAGGGCTTCGGTGCCCTCGTTCAGCTCGCGGTCGAATGCCGCGGCCAGCGCGGTGGTGAAGCCGCCACCGGGCACCGAGGCCATCATCCAGTTCGCGACGATGGGCAGCTCGGGTCGTGTCGTGTGGCGATCGATGTAGAAGCCGACATGGTCCGCGGCGCGGCGCTTGCGCGTCTCGTGCAGCCAGGCCAGGTCGCGGCTCAACAGCATGGAGGCGTCCATCCAGATGCCGCCGTGGCGGGCCAGCAGCTGGACGCTCAGCCATTCGGCCTGGAGGTCGGCTGCCAGGGTGTCGAAATCCGCGCGCAGTTCCGGCAGCCAGCGCGTGATGTCGTCGCGGGCGAGCAGGCGCACGTCGTGGTCGGGCGCGAAGCGGCGCCAGTTGGCCAGGCAGGCCTGGACGAAGGCCGGCGCCGGCGTGACCTGCCAGAACGTCCAGATGATTTTCGGAATATCTTCCTGACACAGCGGGGCGTTGTCGCCCACCATGACGGCGCGGGTTTGCGTCGGCACGCGGGCCCGCAGCACGGTGGCCAGTTCGCGCAGGAAGAGGCCGGCGATGATGAGGACGATGGCGGTGGGCAGCCAGGCCATCAGGTCAGCCGGCGGCCTGTTTGACGCTCGAGGATGGCCAGCGGGCTGGCCTGAGGGTCCACCTGGCTGGCAGCCGGCAGGTGCAGGGTCTGCTCCATCATGAACTGGCCGGACATGACGGCATGCGAGGTCTGGTCGGAATAGCAGACCCAGCTGGAGCCGGGCGGGAAGGGCATCTCGACCTGAGGGCTGCTGCGCTGGTAGTCGAGATCGCCCTTCATGCCGTCGTGCAGCTGCAGCATCAGGTGGTCGTACTCGGTGCGCAGCGACTTGGTCACGTGCAGGGCCTTCAAGGCTTTGGCCTGCCAGGGGACATAGGGCTTGGCCCGCGGCACGAAGCGGGCGGCGATGTCTTCGAAGGATTCACCGACACGCCACACGCGCGGCTCGCCGTTCGGGTTCAGGTTGGTGAACACGCGCAGGATGCGCTCGCCACGGTTGGGCCGCGAGGGGAAGGCGTCCACATGCAGGCGGCGGTCGTCGGCGCGCCAGGACTGCACGCGCGACTCCACCTGGGTGGGCCGGTAGCTGGTGGGCGCCAGGCGCAGCGAGGGCTTGTAGGCCGGCGCGATGGCGTCGATGAGGGCGCAGGCCTGGCTGCGGAAGCGCCCGATCATGGCTGCGAGCCGCGCTTGCTCCTCGCCTTGCACGGCGGCGCCGGCCAGCACGCCGTCCAGGCGCAGGCTGATGTTGCGCGACTTCTCGTCGCGCACATCGGGGCGCAGCAGCTTCTGCTCATCGGGCGTCAGCTCGAAACCCAGTTCGGGGAAGAACAGCACCCGGCCGGCTTCGAGGTCAGGCACGAGGCCGGGCTTGGCCGAAACCCAGTCGCGGCTGTCGACGGTGACGATGCGGTTGTCCATGCCGGTCGCCTCACTCTTTCCAGTGGTCGGCAATCCACTTGGCCGGACGGGCATGGCGCCAGTTGCCCGTGGAGCGGCCGACGAGGGCGTCGGGCGGGTTCATGACGCCGTGGAAGACCAGCACGCGGGCGCCGGCCGGAATGAAGGGATCGCGCCAGAAGCTGGTCGGCCAGACGGGCAGGCAGTGGTATTTGTAGCTGGCACACCAGTCCTTGGGCCAGTAACCGAGCTTGCCTTGGTCGGCCAGGAAGTGGCTGAGGTATTCCTGCTCGTTGCGGTATTTGGCGCGCACCTCGTCCTGATGCGCAATGAAGTAATCCAGCACGTCGGCATGAGCGCCGATGCGGAAACGGTAGACCGAGGAGTTGCCGGTCACGCGCCAGGGGCGCTTCCAGTCCTTGATGATGAGGAAGTCGCCGGGTACCTCGAAGAATTCGGTCAGGTCCCCGACGATGACGACGTCCAGGTCCAGGAAGAGCGCCGTGCCCTTCAGGCCGAACAGATCGGCCTGGTAGGTGCCCAGCTTCTTCCAGCCGCCGTCGCGCTTGCCTTGCTGGGCCCGGGTCTCGGGCAGAGGCAGGCATTCGACCTCCGAGCGGATGCCGTTGGTGTCGTCGGTGAAGCAGACGAAGCGGAAGGCGCCGCGGAGGTGGCGCGCGGCCATGCCGTAGAGGCGGTTGACGTATTCGGGGCCGTATTTGGTGCCCCACTTCATGCAGATGATGAAGCGGTCTTCGCCGGCGTTGGGGCTCATCAGGCCAGCTCCTCGATGTATTGGGGCGGGTAGCTGTCCCAGTTCAGGCAGCCGGGGCATTGCCAGAAATAGTGGGCAGCTTCGAATCCGCAGGCGGCACAGCGGTAGCGCTGCAGCGGCTTCACGGCCTTTTCCAGCGCGCGCACCATGGGCTCGGCCTCGTCGGCGGGCAGGGCAGCAGCGTTCAGCTTGAGCAGGTCGGTGGCAGCGGACAGGGCCGGTTGGTCGCGCAGATGGGCGGCCAGGCGCTCGCGTTGCGGACCGGGCTGCAGCGTGGCCAGGGCGCGCAGCAGATGCATGCTGGGCGCGCGCTGGTATTGCTCCAGCAACAGGTCGATGGCGCGCTCGGGCTGACCCAGGCTCTGGGCGGCGGCAGCGCAGTCGGCAGCGACGAGATTGAAGGCCGGGGGGTTGGCGGCCAGCAGCTTGGCAAAGGCGGCCAGGGCGGCTTCGGGTTGGCCGGCCTTCAGCAGCAACTGGCCTTGCAGCACATAGGCGCGGGCGGCTTCGGGCGCGCGGCGCTGGGCCTGCTCGAGCAGCGACGGCACGAGGTCGGTGTGACCCTGGGATTGGGCCACCAGGGCTTGCTCGCAAAGGTAGTGGGCGATGCGGTTGGAGAAGGAGCCGGTACCGGCCGATTCCAGCTCCGCGGCAACTTCGGCGGCCTTGGCCCAGTCGCGCGAGCGCTCGTACAGCGACAGCAGGGCCAGCCGCGCTTCGCGCTCGAAGGCGGTACCGCGCAGCTCGGCATAAGCAGCCTCGGCGCGGTCGAACAGGCCGGCCTTGAAGAAGTCCTGGGCCAGTTCGTGCTGGGCACGGGCACGATCGGCCTTGGACAGGTCGCCGCGGCGCAGCAGGTGCTCGTGCACGCGCACGGCCCGCTCGGTCTCGCCGCGGCGGCGGAACAGGCTGCCAAGCGCGAAGTGCAGCTCGGAGGTGTCGGGGTCGTTCTGGACCGCCTCGATGAAGGCGTCGATGGCCTTGTCCTGCTGCTCGTTCAGCAGCAGATTGAGTCCCTTGAAATAGGCCTTGGGCGACTCGCGCTGTTCGAGCTTCCACTGCTTGGAGTCGAGCTTGGAGGCCAGCCAGCCGAGGACGAAGACGACGGGCAGGACGAAGAGCAGCCAGCGCGGATCAAACTCCATCTTGGTGGGCGGCGTAAGGGGCAGGGGGGGCTTCGGGGGCAGGTGCCGGTGCGCCGGGCAGGGGCTCGGCACGCTGGGCGGCGCGGCGGTGGCGCCACCAGGCGGGCACCATGGCCAGCACACCGAAGGCGGCGCCGAAGCCGAAGGCCAGCAGCACGATGATGACCTGCGGGGCGCGCCATTCGTGGCCGAAGAACCAGCGCACGACGGCCTCGTGGCTGTTGTTCAGCGCGAAGGCGAACAGCGTGAAGAAGAGCAGGGCCCGCAGGAGCCAGACGAGGGTGCGCATGGCCCGGGATTTTGCGTCAGGTCAGCTCAGGCGTCGGTGACGGGCAGGTGCTTGTCGACCGCTTCGCGCAGGGCCTTGCCGGGCTTGAAGTGGGGCGCCAGCTTCTCGGGGATCATGACCTGTTCGCCGCTGCGCGGATTGCGGCCCACACGGGGCGGACGGCGGCTGATGGAGAAACTGCCAAAGCCGCGGATCTCGATGCGGTGGCCGCGCGCCAGCGCGTCGCTCATGGCGTCGAGAATGGTCTTGACGGCGAACTCGGTGTCGCGCTGGGTCAATTGGCCAAATCTTTCGGCGAGCACGGCGACGAGGTCGGAGCGGGTCATGGCGGGCGCTTTTATCGGTCTTGAATTGAAACAGGCCCGCTGGCGAGGCCGGCGAGCCTGTGGGAAGCATACCCGGCCTCGACGGAGGCCGGGTGGTCAACCGAGGGCTCAGTTGCCCTGGTTGTCCAGCTTGGCGCGCAGCAGGGCGCCCAGGCTGGTCGTGCCGGCGTTTTCACGCTCGTTGGACTGGCTCAGACGCTGCATGGCTTCCTGGCTGTCGGCGTTGTCCTTGGCCTTGATCGACAGCTGGATGTTGCGGGTCTTGCGATCCACGTTGACGATGATGGCGGTGACTTCGTCGCCTTCCTTCAGCACGTTGCGGGCGTCTTCCACGCGGTCGCGGGAGATTTCCGAAGCGCGCAGATAGGCCATCACGCCGTCAGCCAGTTCGATCTCGGCGCCGCGCGGGTCGACGGTCTTGACCTTGCCGGTCACCGAGGCGCCACGGTCATTGATCGTGGTGTAGGCGGTGAAGGGGTCGCTGTCCAGCTGCTTGATGCCCAGCGAGATGCGCTCGCGCTCGACGTCCACGGCCAGCACGACGGCTTCGACTTCCTGGCCCTTCTTGAAGTTGCGAACGGCGGTTTCGCCGGACTCGTCCCAAGACAGGTCGGACAGGTGCACCAGACCGTCGATGCCCTGGGCCAGGCCCACGAACACGCCGAAGTCGGTGATGGACTTGACCGGACCCTTGACCTTGTCGCCGCGCTTGACGTTCTCGGCGAACTCTTCCCACGGGTTGGCCTTGCACTGCTTCATGCCCAGGCTGATGCGACGCTTGTCTTCGTCGATTTCCAGGACCATGACTTCGACTTCGTCGCCCAGCGAGACCAGCTTGCTGGGGGCGATGTTCTTGTTGGTCCAGTCCATTTCGGAGACGTGCACCAGGCCTTCGATGCCCGGCTCGATCTCGACGAAGGCGCCGTAGTCGGCGATGTTCGTGACCTTGCCGAACAGGCGGGTGCCGGTCGGGTAGCGGCGGGCCACGCCGAACCACGGGTCGTCGCCCAGCTGCTTGATGCCCAGCGAGACGCGGTTCTTCTCGGCGTCGAACTTCAGCACCTTGGCGGTGAGCTCCTGGCCGACCGTCACCACTTCGCTCGGGTGACGGACGCGGCGCCAGGCCATGTCGGTGATGTGCAGCAGGCCGTCGATGCCGCCGAGGTCGACGAAGGCGCCGTATTCGGTGATGTTCTTCACCACGC